>Ga0105107_10000020_pt1 | contig 74504 bp, 66 predicted proteins | sample PPLLaktember2015_6_FD_79335 | JGI IMG/M metagenome (GOLD analysis project Ga0105107, IMG submission 79335) | Freshwater sediment microbial communities from Prairie Pothole Lake near Jamestown, North Dakota, USA - PPLs Lake P8 Core (1) Depth... | ecosystem: Environmental > Aquatic > Freshwater >...
CGCATCCCGCCGCCCGAGCGCGCGGGCGACGTGCCGCTCGCCCTCGAGAACGTGTACAAGGCCTACGGCGACACCGTCGTCTACCGCGGCGCCGAGCTGCGCCTGCGGCGCGGTGATCGGGTCGCGCTCGTGGGCCCGAACGGCGCCGGGAAGAGCACCCTCCTGCGCATGCTCGCGGGCGTTCTGCCGCCCGACCGCGGCGCGCGCGTGGTGGGCCACAACGTCCGCATCGGCTTCTTCGCGCAGCACCAGCTCGAGGCCCTCGACCCCGCCCGCACGGTGCTCGCGGAGCTCGCGGCCGGCGCGCGCACTGACGACATGGCGCGCCTGCGCGGCCATCTCGGCGCGTTCCTGTTCTCGGGCGACGACGTGGACAAGAAGGTCTCCGTGCTCTCGGGCGGCGAGAAGGCGCGCCTCGCCCTCGCCAAGATGCTGCTCCGCCCCGTGAACGTGCTCGTGCTCGACGAGCCTACGAACCATCTCGACGTGGACGCCTGCGAGGTGCTCGAGCAGGCGCTGCGCGAGTACCAGGGCACGGTCGTGCTGATCTCCCACGACCGGGCGTTCCTGAACGCCGTCGCGACGCGGGTGGTCGAGGTGCGGGCGGGCGTGCTGCGTGAGTTCCCCGGGAACTACGACGACTACCTGCGCTCCCTCGCGGCAGGCGCCGCGAGCACGGGGCCCGGCGCGGTGGCGGGCCACGGCGCGCCCCATCCGCCGGCCCGCCTCGGCGACGGACGGCCCGGACGCGCCGAGGCGAGCGACGCCGCGCCGACGCCGGGCGCCGCAGCGCCCGCTCCCGCGCCGCGCCTCTCGCGCGAGGAGGAGCGCGAGCGCCGCAAGGCGCGCGACCGGACGGCGAAGAAGATCGCGACGATCGAGGCGGACATCCTCGCGCGCGAGAATGCCCTCGAGCAGCTCGGCTGGCGTCTCGGCGATCCCGCGGTCTACAAGGACGGCGAGCAGGTGCGCGCGATCGAGGCCGAGCGCGCCGAGGCGAAGCGCGCGATCGACGCGCTGTACCGCGAGTGGGAGCGGCTCGCGGCCGAGATCGAGGCCCTCGACCAGGCTCTGCCGGCCGCCGCGACGAAGGAGACACGATGAGATTGATCCAGCACCACGGCCGCGCGGCCCTCGTGACGCGCGACGGCGTCGCCGACCTCGAGCGCGCCTCGGGCGGGCGGCTTCCCTCCGATCCGATGGCCGCTCTCGCGCATTTTCCCGCGCTGCGCGAGCTCGCGGCGAAGGGCATCGCGACCACGGGCCCGCTGCCCGACGACGTCGAGCTCGGCCCGCCCGTGCCGCGCCCCGCGAAGGTCTTCGGGATCGGCCTCAACTACCGCGACCACGCCCTCGAAGCGGGCCTCGAGATCCCGAAGCAGCCCCTCGTCTTCACCAAGTTCCCGAGCTGCATCGCGGGCCCGCGCGCCGACGTCGTGCTCTCGGGCGATCGCGTGGACTACGAGGCGGAGCTCGTGGCAGTGATCGGCGAGCGCTGCCGCAACGTGCGCGAGGCCGACGCGCGGCGCGTGATCGCGGGCTTCTGCGCCGGGCAGGACATCTCGGACCGCAAGCTCCAGTTCGCCGACAAGCCGCCGCAGTTCTCGCTCGGCAAGAGCTACGACGGCTACGGCCCGATCGGGCCGGCGCTGGTGTCCCTCGACGAGCTCGAGCGGCCCAACGACCTCGCGATCACCTGCGACGTCGGCGGCACGCGGCTCCAGGACGGCCGGAGCAGCCAGATGATCTTCCCGGTGGAGGAGCTCGTGGCCTTCCTGTCGCGGGTCTGCACGCTCGAGCCCGGCGACCTGATCTTCACGGGAACGCCCGCCGGTGTCGGCTCGATGCGCGACCCGAAGCGCTACCTCGCGCCCGGCGACGTGATCGAGACCACGATCGAAGGCGTGGGCCGGCTACGGAACCGCTGCGTCGCGCCCTGAGGCGGGAGCGAGCGCGGCGTCGCCGCCGCCGTGCAGGCCGCGGGACGGCACGCGGCACGGACCGGATCGGTCCCGACGGCGGATCCCTTCGTGAGCGCAGTCACCGCGTCGGACGGCCCCGGGGACGCCCGCGCCCGCCGCTCCCGCGCTTCGGCCCGCGCTTCGGGGCGCGCCCGGGAAGGCTCCGAGCGCCGCGGCGTCGAGCGGGCGTGTCATCCGCGTCCTCGGTCGGAGCGCGCGCGCGGCGCGGTGAGGTCGGCCCCTCGCGGTCGACCAGCACGAGCGAGATCCAGCCCTTCTGAACGTCCACGCTGTCGAGCCGCACCCGCACGCGATCGCCGAGCTGCCAGCGCCCGCCCCCGCGCGGCGCCACGAGCGCCACGCCGGCATCGTCGAGGGCGATCTGGCGCGGAAGCCGCGAGACGTGCACCAGGCCGTCGACGAGCCAGCGGTCGAGCGTCACGTAGAAGCCGTGGGGCGCGACACCGGTGACGGTGCCGTCGTGCTCGTCGCCGGTCTTATCCTTCAGGAAGAGGCAGCGCTTGAGATCGGTCATGTCGCGCTCGGCCTCGACCGCGACGCGCTCCTGGCCCGAGAGGTGCTCGGCCACGCGCGCGAGGCCGAGGGCGCCCGCGCCCGATGTGTCCCCGGCCGCGCCCTCGATCTGCTCGCGCAGCGCGCGGTGCACCACCAGATCCGCGTAGCGCCGGATCGGCGAGGTGAAGTGCAGGTAGCTCTCGAAGGCGAGCGCGAAGTGGCCGAGGTTCGCCTCGTGGTAGCGGGCCTGCTTCATGGAGCGAAGCGCGACGAGGTTCAGCAGGCGCTCCTCCGGCAGCCCGGCCGCGCGGCGCAGAGCGTCGGCGATCTCGCGCGGGTCGGGCGCCGCGACACCGGCGCGACGCAGCAGGCCGAAGCGCTCGAAGAGCGCGCCGAGCGCCTCGAGCTTCGCGGGGTCCGGCGCCTCGTGGATGCGGTAGACGGCGGGCGCGCCCGATTCCTCGAGCGCCTCCGCGACCGCCCGGTTCGCGGCGAGCATCGCCTCCTCGATCGCGCGGTGGGCGATCGTGCGCTGCGCCGGCACCACGTCGGCCGGGCGTCCCTCCGCGTCGAGCACGATCTCCGCCGCGGGCAGCTCGAAGTCGAGCGCTCCGGCGGCCTTGCGCCGCGCCATGAGCCGGCGCGCGAGATCCGCGAGGCCCTCGAGCTGGGCGCGCAGCCGCGGGTCGGTGATGCCGCCGGAGCGGCCCTCCATCACCTCGGCCGCGGGCTCGTAGACGAGCCCCGCCGCGCTGCGGATCACACCGGCGTGGAAGGCCCGGCGACGCTGCACCGCGTCGGCGTCGTAGTCGAGCTCGGCCACGAGCACGAGCCGGTCGACGCCGGCCCGCAGCGAGCAGACGTCGCCTGAGAGCACGTGCGGAAGCATGGGGATCGCGCGGTCCGGGAAGTAGACGCTGTTGGCGCGGCGAAGCGCCTCCTGGTCGAGGGCCGAGCCCGGCGTCACGAAGTGCGAGACGTCCGCGATCGCGACCCAGAGCTTCGTCCCGCCGTGGGGCAGCGGCTCGACGCAGACCGCGTCGTCGTGATCGCGCGCTGTCGCCGGGTCGATCGTCACGAAGGGTCGCTCGCGCAGGTCGAGACGACGCGCGAGCTCCGACCCTGCCGGCGCCTCGGGCAGCGCCTCGGCCTCGGCCAGCACCTCGGGCGGGAACTCGACGCGCAGGCCGTGGCGCCAGACGATCGCCTGGAAGTCGGCCTCGGGATCGCCCGGCGCGCCGAGCACCTCGACGACGCGCGCACGTGTCAGGGGCGGGCGCGGTCCGCGCGCGCTGCCGCGCTTCGACGGGCGCGCTCCACCCGCGTTCACCGCGACCACGACCTGTCCCGGCTTCGCGCCGCCGAGATCGCCGGGCGCGACGTCGAGGCTCCACGGCGTGTCGTCGCGGTAGGGCACGATGCGCGCGCCGCGGCCCTTCTCGGCGCCGGGCGCGACGATCCCGACCCAGCGCGTGGTGCCGCTGCGATCGCGCGGGGCGCGCTTCGCCTTCGCAGCGGGCGGGGCCTCGCGGCGCGGGCGAGCGGATCGGACCTCGGGCGCGGATCGCGCGTCGCGCGGCTCCCGCGGCACGCGCGCGGCACGCGGCTCGCGAGCGGGTCTCGGCTCCCGGGCGCGACGCGGCTCGCGCGCCGGTCGGGCCTCCGGTGCCGGGCGATTCCCGTGCGCCGCACGCCGCCCGTGCGCTTCACCCTCCGAGCGCGGACGCTCGTCTCGCGCCGAGGCCGGAGCACGCCTCGCCCCCCGCGTCGACACGGCCTTGTCGCCGGCCCGGAAGCGGCCCGAGCGATTCTCGAGCACGCCCTCGCGCACCAGCCGCTGCAGCAGCAGCCGCAGCGGACCGAGCTCCTCGCGGCGCCCGCGCAGCGAGCGCAGCAGCGCCTTCTCCGAGAGCGCGGGGCGCGACGGAAGGAGGAGCGCGTCGAGCACGACGTCGCGCGTGATCCGCATGCGCGGCGAGTCTAGGACGGTCCACCCGGCGCGGCTGCGCCCGACGCTCGATCCGGGCCGAACGACCGCGCCTCGCGTTGACTCGCCCGGGCCCGCCCCGTACCTTCGACCGCCGGTCGCCCGGGTGGCGGAATTGGTAGACGCACCAGATTCAGGGTCTGGCGTAGGCAACTACGTGCTGGTTCGAGTCCAGTCCCGGGCACCATCGTTCCTTCCCAGCTCTTTCATTCCGAGCTTCCGCGAGGTCGGACTCCACTGATGCTCGGCCCCCGGAAGGAGGCGCCCATGGCGTGCTGCGCCTTCGCGGTCGTCCTCGTGAGCCAGATCCTGGCCGCGCTCGGGACGCTGCTGCGCTTCGCGCCGTGGCGCCCGCGAGGCGATTCCGACCGGGCGTCGATCAATCCCGCCACCGCCTGGCAGCTCCACTCCGTCGCGGCGTACGCGGCCGTGCTGCCGTCGACCGTGCGTCCCGTCCGTCGTCCGCTCCGCGCCGCGCTCGTCCTGGCGCTCGGTCTGGAGCTCGTGATCGGGGCCGGAGCGGCCGTGGGATACGTGGCGACGCGCGGCGAAGACCATGCGCAGCTCGCGGGTCTCGATCCGACCTGGTTCTGTCGCAGCACTCCCTCTGCGCGAGCGACCGACGGCGAACGCTGACGGTCCTGCCTTCCACGAACGCACGCACGAGGAGACGAACATGACGGCAGCCGAGAGCGCACTGCTGGAGGCGCCGGCCGTCCGCCGACTCGGGCGCAAGGGTCCCGTGACGGCTGCGCGCCAGCGCCGCAGCGCGCTCGTCTACTCGGGTCTCTGTCTCCTCGGCTTCCTTCCCGTCCTCGCCGGCGCGTCGGCGGGCTGGCGGGCAGCGGGGCTCGGCCTCTGGATGCCAGGGGCGGGCTTCGTCGCAGTGGGTGGCTGGGCGGCGCTGCTCTTCCCGCTGACCCTCGCGCTCTTCGCCGTCGCCCTCGTGGCGTGGTTCTGGGCCGGGGTGATCGTGGCGCCGGTGCTCGTGTGGGCGGGCTCGGCGGCCCTCGCCGGAGCGCTCGCCGAGGAGGCAATCTGGGCGGGCGCGCCGCTGGTGGTCCCGCTCTGCACGGCCGCCACCTTCGCGTTTTTCGGCCTGCGCGCGGATCGGAAGCGCCGGGCCGATCGCGTGCGCTACGAGGCGCGCGCCGCCACGCTGCCGGCGTCGTACGCGCGCGTCTGCGCGCTTGCGGCGACGAGCCCGGCGCCCGGATCGCGCGAGCTCCCCGCCGACGACGTCGCCGCCCTGCGCTACGCGCTCGACCGCGCGCTCCAGCCGATCGACCGCTGGGACGGCTTCGACGACATCGACCAGTTCCAGCCCGCGGCCTTCCGCTACCAGATCAATCACCTGGGCTTCGCCCTCGGCCTCGCGCAATGCCACTACGCGCCGAGCTTCCAGGGCTATCTGCGCGACGCGCAGCGCAACCTGATCGAGCGCTACCTGCAGCGCCGCGTCTGGAGCTACTGGATCTACGAGTCGTGCTGGGGCCACCTCAACTTCCGCAACTTCGATCCCGCCGCGCGCGACAACATCATGCTCACCGGCTGGTTCGGGATGCAGGTCGGGCAATACATGATCGCGTCGGGCGACCGCCGCTACGGCGAGCCCGGGAGCCTCACGTTCCGGCTGAACGCGCGCACCGCCTACGCCCACGACTTCCACACGATCGCGGGGTCGCTGGTGCAGAACTTCGAAGCCTCCGACTTCTGCCTCTACCCGTGCGAGCCGAACTGGATCTATCCGATCTGCAACCACTACGGCATGACGGCGCTCGTGGCCCACGACACGCTGTTCGGAACCGGCCACGTGAAGGAGAACCTGCCGCGCTGGCTCGAGATGCTCGACACGGAGTTCACCGACGAGAGCGGCACGATCATCGGCCTGCGCTCCCAGCACACCGGCCTCGCGGTCCCGTTCCCGACGGGCGAGGTCGGGTACGCCTGGTTCGCGAACTGCTTCGTGCCCGAGCGCGCGCGGCGGCTCTGGGCGATCGCGCGTACGGAGCTCCAGGGCGCGCTCACGAAGGACGCCGATGGCGGGACGCGCCTCACGCTGCCGGGCCGCGGCATCGACTTCGGGAACTACCGGCCGGGCTTCACGGGCGCCTACGGGTCGATCCTGCTCGCGGCGCGCGAGTTCGGCGACGACGAGATCGCGGACGCCGCGCTGCGTAGCCTCGACGCGGATTGCGGCCTCGCGACGGACGGCGGGGTCCGGCGCTATGCCCGCGGCTCGAACCTCTCCAACGCGTTCGCGCTCCAAGGACGGCTCGCGCGGACGAACGACTTCCGCCGCTCCTTCGTCGAAGGCCCGCCGGCGGAGACCGCGTCGGGCCCCGTGCTCGCGGACGCGGCCTACCCCGCAGTGCTCGTCGCGAAGGCTTTCAGCCGCGGCGACGATCTCGACCTCGTGCTCTACCCCGGCGCCGGCGCCGGCCGACACACGATCGGCGTCGAGCGGCTGCGCCCGGGCCGGCGCTACGCGGTGCGCGGAGCCTTGGCGTCGGAGGTCGTCGCCGATGCGACGGGCCGCGCGACGCTCGAGGTCGCGCTCGAGGGCCGGACGCCGATCCAGCTTGCGCCCTCGGCCTGACGCCGACCGCCGCCTCAGGCGACCGCAGCGCGCAGGATCGACTCGAGCGAGCGCTCGACGTCCTCCTCCCGCGTCGCCCAGCTCGAGACGCTGATCCGCATCGCCGTGCGGCCGCGCCAGACGGTCGGGCCCGCCCAGCACACGCCCTCCTCCTGCACCCGCACCATCGTGCGTCGGGTCGCCGCCGCGTCGCCGAAGCTCACCACGACCTGGTTCAGCGCGACTTCGTTCAGCACCTCGTGTCCGGCCGCGCGGAGCCCCTCCGCGAAGCGCGCGGCGTGCCGGCAACAGCGCTCGACGAGATCGGCGACGCCGTCCCGCCCGAGGCTCTGCAGCGCCGCATAGAGCTCGACGCCCCTTGCGCGGCGCGAGAGCTCGGGCCCGTAGTGGAAGGGCTCGCGCACGGGATCCGACGGCAGGTAGGCCGCGCCCGTCGACATCGCGCCGCGCAGCGCCGCGGCGTCGCGCACGAAGGCGACGCCGCAGTCGTAGGGCACGTTCAGCCACTTGTGGCCGTCCGTCGCCCACGAGTCGGCGCCGTCGACGCCGCGCACGCGCTGGCGCAGGGCGGGCGAGGCGGCGGCGAAGAGGCCGAAGGCGCCGTCGACGTGGAGCCACGCGCCCGCGTCGTCGCACCAGGCGCGAAGCGCGTCGAACGGGTCGGAGGCGCCCGAGTTCACGTTGCCCGCCTGGGCGCAGACGAGAGCCGGCCCGTCGAGGTGCGGCAGCGCGTCGGCGCGGATGCGGCCCTGGTCGTCGACCGCGAGCTCGCGCACGCGCGTGCGGCCGAGGCCGAGGAGGCCAAGAGCCTTGCGCACGGAGACGTGGACCTCCGCCCCGACGTACACCGGGATCGGTGGCGCGCCGAAGAGCCCGTCGGCCTCGACGTCGTGGCCCGCGCGCGCGAGCAGCGCGTGGCGCGCGGCGGCGAGGCAGGTCAGGTTCGCGAGCGTGGCGCCGGTGGTGAGCGTGCCGCCGCAGTCGCGCGGCAGACCGAAGAGCTCGGCGAGCCAGCGCAGCGCCGCCTCCTCCAGCAGGCAGCCCGCGGGCGAGCTCGTGGTGCTGAACGCATTCTGGTCCCACGCCGCTGCGAGCACGCTCGCCGCGGCGCTCGCCGGCAGGGCGCCGCCGGTCACGAAGCCGAAGTAGCGCGCGCCCGCCGTCGCGACCGTCGCGGGACCCGCGAGCTCGTCGAGGGCGGCAAGCACTGCGGCCGGGTCCCGCCCCTTCTCGGGCAACGGGCCGGAGAGGGCGCGGGCGAGGCGCTCGACGGCCGTCGGTGCCGGCCGGACGGATCGCCCCTCGAGGCTCGCCAGATACCGCGCGGCACGCCCCGCAGCGTCCCGGAACAATCCACCCGACCCTTTCATTGTATCTCCATCCATCGCGCACTCTCCTCGATAGATCGTTTGATGACGATGAGTTATACGAGAGGACGGACCGAATCAATCGAGGATTGGAACCATGACAATCGGCGCCGAATGGACCCCTCGTCTGGACCCGGACGGGCCCGCCCACCTGGCCCTGTCGCGCGCCCTCGAGGCCGACATCCGCAGCGGCCGGCTCGCGCCGGGCGCGCGGCTCCCGACCCACCGCGCGCTCGCCGCGAGCCTCGGCATGAACGTCGGCACGGTCTCGCGGGCCTACGCCGAAGCGCGACGGCGCGGGCTGCTCTCGGGCGAGGTCGGGCGCGGCACCTTCGTGCGTCGCCCCGCCGGCCCCGTGCTCGCGCCGCGCAGCGCCGGCACCGACGACGCGATCGACCTCGGCCTGAACGCGCCCCTCGCCTCGCCCGCGCCGGATCTTCGCCAGGCGCTGCGCGCCCTCGCGGGCCGCAACGACCTCGACGCGATCACCCGCTACGGCGACCCGGCCGGCGCGCCGCGCGCGCGCGAGGCAGGCGCGAGCTGGCTCCGTCGCTTCGGCCTCGACGTCGCACCCGAGCAGGTCGTCGTCTGCAACGGCGCGCAGCACGGCATCCTCGTCGCGCTCGCCGCGTTCGCCGGCCCCGGCGAGCTCGTGCTCGCGGAGGCGCTCACGTACCCGGGCTTCACGGCGGCGGCGAAGCTCCTGGGCCTGCGCGTGCGCGGTGTCGCCCTCGACGAAGAGGGCCTGGTGCCAGATGCGCTCGACGCAGCCTGCGCGGAGCGGCCGCGAATCCTCTACTGCACGCCGGCGCTGCAGAACCCGACGGCGGCGGTCGCGCCGCCCGCGCGGCTCGCTGCGATCGCCGAGATCGCGCGCGCGCGCGATCTCGTGCTCGTGGTCGACGACGTGCAGGCGCCGATGCTCGCGCAAGCAAGCGGCCCCGCGCGAGCGGAGCCCGTGCTCGGCCATCTCGCGCCCGAGCGCACGATCACGATCGGCGGCGTCTCGAAGCTCCTGCTGCCGGGCCTGCGCACCGCCTTCCTCGCGGCCGCGCCCGAGCGCGTCGCGCGCCTCTCGGAGGTGGTCTGGGCCTCGACCTGGACGGCGTCTCCCCTGGGCGCCGCCCTCGCCGCCGGCTGGATCGAGGACGGCACCGCCGACCGCGTCGTGGCCGCGCGCCGGGAGGAGATGCGCGTGCGCCTCGAGCTCGCCCGGGATCTCCTCGCCGGCTTCCGCTACCGCACCCGGCACGGCGCCCACCACCTCTGGCTCGAGCTGCCGGAGGGCTTCGAGCCCGCGGGCTTCAGCGCCGCCCTCGCCCGCCGCGGCGTCGTGGTCGTCCCCGCCGACGCGTTCCTCGCGGCTCCGGGGCCGACGCCGAGCGCCGTCCGGGTCTCCCTCAGCGCTGCACGCGACCTCGGGACCCTGCGGCGCGGCCTCGAGACGCTCGTCGCCGTGCTGCGACGAGCGCCCGAGCCGACGCCGGTCCGGCTCTAGCGCACCCATCGCGGCGGTTGACCCGACCCTCCTCGCCCCTAGGGTTGGCGAAATCGGAGGAATCTTTTGTCCGAGAACCAGCCGACGAGCTCCCTCACCTTCGGAGAGGAGCGGGTCGAGGTCCCGACGACCCTTCCCGTCCTGCCCGTGCGCGATGCCGTGATCTTCCCCGGCGTCACGAACCCGCTCGCGATCGGCCGCCCGAAATCGGTCGCGGCCCTCGAGGCCGCCGGCCTCGGCGGCTTCCTCCTGATCGCCACCCAGAAGGACCCCGCCCTCGACGAGCCCGGCCTCGACGATCTCCACCCCGTCGCGTGCATCGCACGCGTGATCCGCGTGATCGACGCGCGCCGCGACGGGAAGCAGGCCGTGATCGTGGGCGTCGCGCGCGCGCGCTTCGGCCCCCTCGTCGCGAGCGAGCCCGCCCTGCTGGTGAAGATCTCCCCGCTGGTCGAGCCGAGCGAGCCGGATGCCGAGCGCGAGGCCGCATGGCGGCGCGTGGTCGAGCTCTCGCAGCGCGTGATCGACCTGCGCGACGACCTGCCCTCCGAATGGAAGACCTTCGTCGCCGGCGTTCCCCATCCCGGGATGCTCGCCGACCTCGTGGCATCGACCCTCCCGCTCGCCGTCGACCAGAAGGTGAAGCTCCTCGCGGAGGCCGACCCGGCCGTGCGTCTGCGCTTCCTCGAGAAGCAGCTCGAGCGCGAGATCCTGATCGCGGAGACGCAGAAGACGCTGCGCACCGAGGTCGAGGGCGACGAGATGGACCGGGGCCGCCGCGAGCGCCTGCTGCGCGGCCGCATGAGCGACATCCAGAGCGAGATCGGCGAGGGCGAGACCGGCGCGCGCGAGGTCGAGGAGCTGCGCGAGAAGATCGAGGCCGCGGGGCTGCCGGCCGAGGCGCGGGCCCAGGCGGACCGCGAGCTCAAGCGCTTCGCCGCCCTGCCGCAGCACGCGCCCGACCGGCACATGATCCGCACCTACCTCGAGTGGCTCGCGGACCTTCCCTGGAGCCAGGAGACCGAGGACCGGATCGACGTCGCCGAGGCGCGCGGCGTGCTCGACGCCGACCATCACGATCTCGACAAGGTGAAGGAGCGGATCCTCGAGTACCTCGCCGTGCGCAAGCTCGCGCCCGACGCGGCCGGCCCGATCCTCTGCTTCGTGGGCCCGCCGGGCGTCGGGAAGACCAGTCTCGGCCGCTCGATCGCGCGCGCGATGGGACGGAAGTTCGTGCGCGCGTCGCTCGGCGGCATGCGCGACGAGGCCGAGATCCGGGGACACCGCCGCACGTACGTCGGCTCGATGCCGGGCCGCGTGCTGCAGAGCCTGCGCCGCGCGGGCTCGCGCAACCCCGTCTTCCTGCTCGACGAGATCGACAAGCTCGGCGCCGATTTCCGGGGCGATCCGTCGTCGGCCCTGCTCGAGGTGCTCGACCCGGAGCAGAACGCGACCTTCAGCGATCACTATCTCGAGGTGCCCTTCGACCTCTCGAAGGTGCTCTTCGTCGCGACGGCGAACACGCTCTCGACGATCCCCTGGGCGCTGCTCGACCGCATGGAGGTGATCGAGCTCCCGGGCTACACGGAGCGCGACAAGCTCGTGATCGCGCACCAGCACCTGGTGCCGAAGCAGCTCGAGGCCCACGGTCTCGCGACCGATCGGCTGGTCGTGACGGACGGCGCGATCGACAAGATCGTGCACGAGTACACGCGCGAGGCCGGCGTCCGGAACCTCGACCGGCTGGTCGCGACGCTCGTGCGCAAGGCCGCGCGCCAGATCGCGGAGAAGCCCGACGGCGAACGGCCCTTCGTCGCCGACGACGCCTTCGTCGCGCGGGCGCTCGGCGCGCCGCCGCACCTGCCGGAGACGGCGGAGCGCACGACCATCCCGGGCGTCGTGGTCGGCCTCGCGGCCACCGCCCACGGCGGCGACATCCTGTTCCTCGAGGCGACGGTGTCGAGCGGCGGCGAAGGCGTGCGCCTGCGGCTCACGGGCCAGCTCGGCGAGGTGATGCGCGAGAGCGCCGAGGCGGCGCTCTCCTGGGTGCGCTCGAACGCGGAAGCCCTCGGCCTCAGCTCGGCCGCCCTGCGCGGCGGCGAGATCCACCTGCACGTGCCGGCCGGCGCGGTCCCGAAGGACGGCCCGTCTGCGGGCGTCGCCCTCGCGACCGCGATCGTGTCCGTGCTCTCGGGCCGGCGCGCCCGCGGCCACGTCGCGATGACCGGTGAGATCTCGCTGCGCGGACGGGTGCTTCCGGTGGGAGGCATCAAGTCGAAGCTGCTCGCGGCCCAGCGCGCGGGCGTGCAGACCGTGATCCTGCCGCGGCGAAACCAGAAGGATCTCGTCGAGGTGCCCGCGGAAGTGAAGGAGAAGCTCGAGATCGTCCTGGTCGACACCGTCGAGCAGGTGCTCGAAGCGGCGCTCGAGCCCGCGGGCTCCTAGCCGAGCGCGCGGCGGATCGTCTCCGCGACCCGGTCCACGACCTCGAGTGCGAGCTGCGGGTAGATCGGCAGCGAGAGCACCTCGCGGCAGGCAGCCTCGGCCTCGGGGCACGGCCCGGCGAGACGGCCCCGCCCTTCCAGCGCCGGCTGCTTCCAGGCCGGGGTCGGATAGAAGTGGCGCCACTCGACCCCCGCCGCGTCGAGGGCCGCGCGCACGCGCGGCGCCTCCGCACTGCGGATCGTGTACTGGTTCCAGACGTGGATCTCGCCCGGGCCGACGCTCGGCAGCGTGACGCCGGCGCAGCCCGCGAGGGCCGCCGCGTAGCGCTCGGCCCGGCGCGTCCGCGCGGCGACCCAGCCCTCGAGCCGCGGCAGCTTCGCGCGCAGCACGGCCGCCTGGATCGAGTCGAGTCGCGACGTCGTGCCGAGCCGCTGGTGGACGTCGCGGCGCGCGCTGCCGTGGGCGCGAAGCAGCCGCAGGCGCTCGGCGAGCTCGTCGTCGTCGGTGGTCACGCAGCCGCCGTCGCCGGCCGCACCCAGGTTCTTCGAGGGATAGAAGCTGAAGCAGCCCGCGAGACCATGCGCGCCCGCCCGCCGGCCCGCGCGCGTCGCGCCGATCGCCTGGGCGGCGTCTTCCACCACGGGCACGCGACGCGCCGCCGCGATCGCGCCGATGCGCGCGACGTCGGCGCAGCGTCCGAACAGGTGCACGGGCAGCACCGCCTTCGTGCGCGGCCCGAGCGCCGCCTCGAGCCGCTCGGGGTCGAGATTGAAGGAGTCGCGCTCGACGTCGCTGAACACGGGCGTCGCGCCGGTCCAGAGGATCGCCTCGACCGTCGCGAAGTAGGTGAAGGGCGGCGTCACGACCTCGTCGCCGGGGCCGATGCCGACGGCCACCAGGGTGAGCCAGAGCGCCTCCGTGCCCGAGCCGACCCCGATGCAGTGTCGGGTGCCGGCGAGGTCGGCGACGTCCTTCTCGAGGGCCGCGGTCTCGGGGCCGAGGATGTACTGGCCCGAGCGCAGCACGCGCAGCACCGCCGCCTCGACGTCGGGGCCGACCTCCGCCCACTCCGCGGCCAGGTCGAGGCTCGGGACGCGCGCCTCCATCAGTAGGCGTTCCGGTGCAGGACGCCGCGCCAGAGCGTCATCAGCAGGATCCGCAGGTCGAGGCCGAGGGACCAGTTCTGGATGTAGTAGAGGTCGTGCTCGACGCGCTCGTGGAGCGACGTGTTCCCGCGCCAGCCGTGGACCTGCGCCCAGCCCGTGCAGCCGGCCTTCACCTTGTGCCTCAGCATGTAGCCCGGAACCTCGCGTCGGAACTGCTCGATGAAGACGGGCCGCTCCGGGCGCGGCCCGACCAGGCTCATGTCGCCGCGCAGCACGTTCCAGAGCTGCGGCAGCTCATCGAGGCTGGTGCGGCGCAGGAAGGCGCCGAGGCGCGTCCGCCGCGGATCGTCCTCGACGGTCCAGACCGGGCCCGACTCCCGCTCTGCGCCGTGCACCATGGTGCGGAACTTGAGCATCCGGAACAGCCGACCGTCGAGCCCCATGCGCTCCTGCCCGTAGAGCACCGGCGAGCCCGAGGTGAGCCGCACGGCGAGCGCGATCGCGAGCAGGAACGGCGCGCCGAGGAGCAGCGCGAGACCCGACACCACCACGTCGAAGGCGCGCTTCTGCACCGCAGCCCAGCCGACGAGCGGGCTCTCTCGCAGGCAGATCACGGGCAGCCCGTCGATCTCCTCGACCGAGCTCTGGAGCGTCATCACGTGCAGCAGGTCGGGCACGATGCGCACGCTCACGAACTCGTCGTCGAGATCGGCCAGCACCTTCTCGAGCAGCGCCGTGTCCTCGCGCGGCAGCGCGACCACGACCTGGTCGATGCGATGCTCGCGCAGGACGCTCTTCAGCTGCGCGTAGCCGCCGAGCACGGGCACGCCGGGCTCGAAGCTCCGCACCGGCTTGTCGGCCAGGACGCCGATCACGCGCAGGCCGACCTCGGGACGCGCGCGCAGGCTCGCCACGAACTGGCGCATGGCGTCGCCCGCGCCGACGCCGAGCACGTGGCGCAGGTTGTAGCCGCGGCGGCGCGCGGCGCGGAGCGCGAGCCGGGCCGCGACCCGGAACCCGACCAGGGAGCCGGCGGAGAGCGCGAAGAAGAGGCCGAGCACGGCGCGCGAGAACTCGAAGCGCCGCGCGAAGAACGTGAGGGCCGCGATGGTCAGGACGCCCACGGCGCTCGCGCCCATCACGGCGCCGGTCTCGCGCAAGAGCGACCCCGTGCGCTGGGGGTCGTAGAGGCCGCGCGAGCGCAGGAGCTGGAACCAGAGCGGCACGATGACGAGCAGCACCGTGGCGTAGGAGCCGAAGTCGCCGGGGCCGAGGGGCGCCTCGAAGGAGGTGTGGAAGCGGATCCAGTAGGCCCCGAGCCAGGCCGCCGAGACGAGCCCGAGATCCGCGATGCGGAGCAGCGTGCGGAACACCTCGCCGTGACGCCGCAGCATCTAGCGCTCCTCCCCTGCCGCGACCGGCGGCGTCGTGCCCCCCGCCTCCCGAAGCGCGTAGACCCGCGCGACGTCGCGGTCGTCGGCGCTCTCGTGGATCACCACGAGCTCCTTTGCCAGGGCCTCGCCGAGGGCGGGCCGCTCCTCGAGCGTGTCGTCGTCGGCGATCAGCCAGCGCGCGCCGGTGGCCCGAAGATAGTCGGCGATCCCGGCGTCGGGCGCCGCGCGGAGCGAGACGAAGGATCGCCGGGCGTACCAGGCGTCGCGCCGCTTCTCGACCGCGACCCCGCCGGCGCCGGGCTGGACGCGCAGCCACTCCGCCGCGCGCCGCTCCGCGAGACCGTCCGCTCGGTGGGGTCGCAGCTCCTTCCCCGCCCCGAGCGCGACGAGCAGCCCCGCGCCGAGCACGGTCGCGGCGCGCGGGCGCGGCCCGGCGAGCGCCGGCCTCAGGCGGCCGAGACCCTGCAGCACGAGGGCGCCGAAGGCCGGCACGCCGAGCGCCACCCAGCCGAAGGCCAGGGTCGCCGGCGGCAGCACGTGACGCTTGCTGACGTAGCCCGAGTGGAAGGCGAGCCCGAGCAGGAGCCCGCCGTACAGGAACGCGAAGGTGAGCACGAACCAGCCCGCCGGCCCCGGCCGTCCGCGCCGGAGCCAGAGGCCGAGGACGAGGAAGACCGTGACCTCGGGGCGGAGCGCACCGAAGAACGTCTTCGAGAGGTCGTAGGCCGAAGCGACGAGTGAACGCGCGACGCCCGCCGGTGTCGAGACGGGCGCGTGCACGCTCGGGATCGGCGTGGCGTCGGCAGGGAGCGCGGCGCCCGGACGCGGCGCGAGGGCGGCGCGCGGCGCGTCCTCGTCCATCTCGCCGGTCGCGAGCTCGGCGACGCTCTTCTTCTTCGAGAGCGTCCATTCGCCGGTGTCGGCGCGGAGCGCCACCAGGTAGGGCGCCATCGTCAGCACCGCTCCGGCGACGACGGCCGCGCCCGGCAGCAGCCACGGGAGCCCGCGCCCGCCGCGCGCGCGCGCGCGCACCGCGAGCAGGAGCCCCGAGCCCGCGCCGATCATGGCGACGCCGATGCCTTCGGGACGCGTCAGGTACGCGAGCCCCGAGAACGCTCCCGCCCACGCCGCGAGGGCCGCGCTGCGGCGCGAGAGGCCGTACCAGAGCAGCGTCGCCGCAGCGAGGAAGAGCGCCAGATAGAGCCCGTCGCTCTGAACGTCGGAGGCGAAGCGGATCGCGTACGGGTGCACCGCCAGCGCGAGCGCGCCGATCCACGCGGTGCGCCGGCCGAAGGCGTCGCGCAGGAAGGCGTAGAGGCAGGCCACGGCGAGGCCGCCCGAGAGCACCGACACCGCGACGGCGCAGGACGCGAGGCGCTCGGGCGGCCCCGAGCCGGTGATCCAGTACGAGATCAGGGAGAGCAGCGGATAGAGCGGGTGGTAGTCGTCGCGCAGCGCCGTCGCGAAGTCGCCGCGCGCCATCGACTCGGCCATCGCCAGGAACTCGGGCCCGTCGTTGAACATGACCTCGGTGCGCGCGGCCACGATCGATCGCAGCGCGACCGCGAGCGCGCAGAGCGCGAGCACGAGAACCGCCTCGCGCCAGCGCGAGCCCGCGCCCGCCGCGGCTCCCGGCGCGAGCTCCATCGCGGCGTCCTGCGCGCTCAGAGCGACTCGGGCCCGCCGAGCGCACGCACCGCGGTGTCGACCGCCCGCACCTCGGCGAGGAGGCGGTCGAGCATCGCGAAGTCGATCTGGCTCGGCCCGTCGCAGGGCGCGTGGGCGGGATCGGCGTGGGTCTCGACGAAGAGCAGGTCGATGCCCACCGCGGTCGCCGCACGCGCGAGCGGCGCGACGAAGCGGCGGTCGCCGCCGGTCGCGACGCCCGTCGTGCCCGGATGCTGCACGGCGTGGGTCGCGTCGAAGCCGACGGGCGCGAAGCTGCGCAGGATCGGCAGCGCGCGCAGGTCCACCACGAGGTTCTGGTAGCCGAAGGTGGTGCCGCGCTCGGTGACGACCACGCCGGTCGCGCCCAGGGCGCGCGCCTTCTCGACCACGTTGCGCACGTCGTGAGGCGAGAGGAACTGGCCCTTCTTCACGTGCAGCGGGAGCCCCGTCGCGGCGGCGGCGGCGATCAGGTCGGTCTGGCGACACAGGAAAGCCGGGATCTGCAGGCAGTCGACGACGTCCGCGGCGCGCTTCGCCTGGGGCGGCTCGTGGATGTCGGTCATCAGCGCGAGCCCCGTCGCGCGCTTGACGTGGGCGAGGATCCGCAGCCCTTCGTCGATCCCGGGCCCGCGGTACGAGTGGATGCTCGAGCGGTTCGCCTTGTCGAAGGACGCCTTGAACACGACCGGGAAGCCATGGCGCGCGGCCGCCGCCTGGACGGTCCGTGCCGCCGCGAGCGCGGCGTCCTCGGACTCGATCACGTTCAGGCCGGCCACGAGCACGAGGGGAGCGCCCCCGCCGACGGGGATCGACCCGATCTTCACGAATGCCGCCTCTGGCAGATCATCGGGGCCCTCCTCCGAGCCGCACGCGGAATCGATCGATGCAGTCGGGGCCGGGCCACACGGCGCCCGGTGGGGGGTGCGCGCAGTCTAGAGCCTCTCCCGGGCGTCCGCCGCCACCGCGGCCGCGAGCTCCTCGAGGAACTCGGGCAGCGCGGAGGTCACGCGGTTCCAGTTCGGGATCGGCGGGGTGCCCATGGGATCGCGCACGAAGCCGAGGCCGGCGACCCGGAGCGCCCGCGAGAAGGTCTCGACCGCGACCTCCTCCTCGTGCCGGTCGAAGGACAGGCCGTTCAGCGCCGCGTCGTCGCTGTAGCTCCCGATCGCGTCCTGGGCCGTGCGCACGTAGGTCGCGATCAGCGTGTTCAGGAAGCCGGACGAGAAGTCGACGCCGTAGCTCGCGAGGTTCCGGATCAGGCTCGACGCGATGTCCACCACCATGCGGTGAAGGCCGCGCGTCGGGTCGGCCTCCGAGAGCTCCTGGTGCTTGTGATCGTAGTTGTCGACCAGCTCGACCTGACAGATCCGCTTCAGCGCGCAGTTGCGGTAGACCTCCGCCAGCACGCCGACCTCGAGGCCCCAGTCGCCGGGGATCCGGTTGATGCGCGCGAGGTCCGTCGTCATCGAGCACTCGCCGGCGAGCGGGTACCGGAACGACTCCAGGTACTCGAGGGGCGGCAGCGGCCCGAGCACGCTCTTCAGCGCGCGCAGCAGCGGGTTCATGAACAGGCGCGTGACGCGACCGTAGAGCCGGTCGGTGGCGCGCCCGTAGTAGCCCTTGGCGAACTCGTAGTCGAGCTGCGGATGGGCGGTCGGGAAGCAGAGGCGTGCGAGCAGCTCGCGCCGGTAGTCGCGGATGTCGCAGTCGTGCAGCGCGATCACACGCGAGACGTCGGTCGCGAGCACGTAGCCGTAGGCCATCCAGGTGCTGCGGCCCTTGCCGTCGACGCCGGCGTCGAGCGCGGCCTCGCGCAATCTGCCGTAGAGCTCCTGGATGCGCGGGCCGCTGTTCCAGACGAAGGTCGGGGACTCGCCCGTGAAGCCGCGGACGCCGTCGAAGGCCGCCCGGAGCTCGTCGAACTCCTCGCGGCTGCGGGTGCCGGAGACGCTCACCACGATCTGCCGCAGGTACGGCACCTGCTTCAGCACCTCGATGATGCCCTTCAGCGCGACGTCCCGGAGCTCGCCGTAGAGGCACGGCAGCACCAGCGCGATCGGCCGCGCGCTGCGGCTCGCCAGGAGCGCCGTCTCGAGGCGCGCGAGGTCCGGCGTGCCGAGCCGGTGAAGCGTCGTCACGACGCCCGTCTGGTGGAAGTCGGCCATGGATCGCCTAGGGGAGCCCGAGTTGACCCGGGTGTCAACAGCGCGACGCCCGACACGGCCGGGGCGCTAGTGCTCGAGCACCTCTTCCATGAGGCGCACGGCGAGCGGGTCGATCTCGATGAACTCGATCCCGATGTCGGCGGTGAGGGCGTCGAGGTCCGTCACCCACGCGACGCGGCCGACCGCGTTCACGGTGTGGTCGCCCACGTTGAAGGCGACGCGCAGCACCTCGCCGAGACCGATCTCGCAACCGACGCACTCGAAGCGGATGCCGCCGAGGGAGAAGTCGCGCGAGACGCCGAGGCCCATCCGCTGATCGAGCGGCGCGAAGGAGATCATCTGCTCCGTCGCGATCCGCGCGTACTTGCGCCGTTCCTGCCGGGCTGCGCTCGCACCCATCGGGCCACCCCGTGGCGGAGGTCCCTCCGCTCACGGACGTGTCGGCGCGCGCCAGGCCCACCTTGAGCGGTCCCTTCACGCCCGGCGCGAGAACAGGTCGAGCTGGCGGTCGTCCCGTCGGCCGCGCTGGAGCTGGGCGAGGGTCATCCCGAGCAGCCGGACCGGCCGGCGGCCGGCCTCGGTGCGGGCGAGGAGCTCGGCGCCGGCGGCCTCGAGGTCGGCCGCGGCGGAGAGGCCGTGGACCAACGTCTGGCTGCGGGTCACCGTCTCGCCGTCGTCGTAGCGGGTCTTGAGGGTCATCCGGCGCGCGGCCAGGCCGTGGACCCGGAGCATCGACTCGAGGCGGCCGGCGAGCCCGGCGAGCTGGCGGCGAAGCGCCGCGGTGTCGAGCTGCGGCGCGTCGAGGGTCTCCTCGAGCGAGAGGCTCTGGGGCGCCCGGGCGCCCCGCACCTCGGCCGGCGCGACGCCGCGCGCGAGGGTCAGGAGCTCGAGGCCGCGATTGCCGAGGGAGCGCTCGAGGGGCTCACGGCCGAGCGCCACGAGCTCCGCCACGCTCTTCGCGCCGAGCTCCGCGAGCTTCGCGGCCGTGCTCGGCCCGACCCCCGGGAGCCGCGTCACCGGCAGCGGTCCGAGGAAGGCGGGCTCGTCTCCCACGGCGACCTCGCGCGATCCGCGCTCGCCGGCCTCCTCCGCCGCGAGCCGCGCCACGAGCTTGTTGCTCGCGATGCCGACGCGCAGCGGAAGCCGCAGGCCCGACTCGACCGCGCGGCGCAGATCGTCCGCGAGCTGTACGGGCGCCTCGCCGAGCCCGCTCGGGTCGAGGTACGCCGCGCCGAGGCCCTCGGCCTCGAGGCGCTCGATGCGCCGGCGCAACACGGCGCGGAGCTGCTGCGCAAGCTCGCGGTAGCGCGCCATGCGCGTCCGCAGCGCGCGGGCGCGCGGGCAGCGCTGGAGCGCCTCCTCCACGGTCATCCCGGGCACGACGCCCGCCGCGCGCGCATCGAAGCTCGCCTCCTGCACCAGCCCGCGGCGGCGCGGATCGCCGCCCACGATCACGGGGCGCTCGAGCAGCGCCGGATCGTCCGCCCGCTCGACGGCCGCGTAGAAGCACGGCACCTCGGCGTAGAGGACGACACGGTTCATCGCGTCTCCGCCGGCGCGGGCTCGAGCTCGAGGCGCGCGCGCGTCGTCTCGTCGATCAGGAGCCGGCTCGCCACCAGGAGGCGCGGCCGCCCCGCGAGCCAGCGCTCGATGCCGTCGGTCGCGTGGGGATGGTCGAAGTGCTCGGACTCGCCCGGCGCCAGCGACGAGAGCCCCTGGTCGAGCTGGCTCGCGTCGATCGCGAAGCGCCAGGTCGAGGCCACGGTGACGTCGAAGGGCGCGCGTCGATCCCAGCCCGAGCACGCGATGGTGTCGCCGGAGCCGCCGATCGGGAACGGCCCGAGCGTCGCCGGTGGCGCACCGAGCAGCGCGAACGGGCCGACGGGACGAAAGCTCACCGGATGGAGCCGCCCCCACGCCCACTTGTCGCGGTTCGGTCCGGCGTGGACCGAGAGCCAGAGCCAGGTCTCGCGCAGGCTCCGGCGGATGATCTCCGCGAGGCGGGCCCGCTCGTCCGGCGGTGCGTCGGCCGCGGGCTCGGGCCGCCGCGCCGCGTCCGCCACGAGCGACGCCACGACGTGTACTGGATGCGCCTCGCGCAACGCGATGTAGCGCGCGGCGAGCTCCGCACCGAGGCGTGCTTCGAGCGCATCGTGCACCAGCCGCTCGAGGAACGCGTGGTAGAGCGCCGCGCCGACGCTCTCCGCGGCGGTGCTCCCGTCCCAGGTGCCGAGCAGCGTCGCCACCTCGCGCGCCTCGGCGCCCAGGGCGGCCGGGTCGCCCGCGAGCACCAGGGCGTCGCGCACGAGGTCGGGTGCGCGCGCCAAGGCGACGTCGGTCTGGATCGTCGCGAGCTGGCGCAGCTCGAGGGGGCCGCGCACCGAGGCCTCGCGGAGCAGCGTCTCGATCCGGCCCGCGCGGTCGCCGGGACGCCAGAGCCACTCGCCCCGCACCGCACCGGGGCGGTCGGGCGTGCGGTCTGCGGCCACGACGAAGCCGGCTCCGACGCTCGCCGCCGGGAGCGCGTCGGCCGGCAGCGTGCCGCGCCAGACGAAGCCTTCGCCGCGCGCCGGCGCCGGCGCGAGGCCGGTGTCGGCCCCGCGCCGCGGCACGCCGCCTGCGACCTGCATCCCGCCGGCGCCGTCCTCGTCGGCGAACACGAAGGCCAACACCGGCTCGTGATGCGCCGCGAGCGCCGCGCGGAAGCCGGCCGCGCTGGTGGTGCGGGCGGCGCGCAGCAGCGCACCGACGCCGTCGCCGGGCAAGGCGCCCGTCCAGGCCAGCGCGAGGGGCTCGCGCTCGCGCTCGAGGAGCGGCGCGAGCAGCGGCCCGCGGGCGGTATCGCGCACCTCGAGCACGACCGGCTCGCCGCCGCGCACCGCGATCGTCTCCGTGCGGCGCGTGAGCGGCCGCCAGGCGCCGTCGAGGTAGCGCTCGCCCGAGCGGTCGAGCGTCTCGACGAATAGGTCGCTCGTGACCGCGCCGGCGTTCGTCGAGCCCCACGCCACGTGACGGTTGCGTCCGCTCCAGAACACGGGGACACCCGGAAGCGTCGCACCCGCGACGTCGAGGCCGCCGCCTTCGACGTGGGCCTCGTAGAACAGGGCGGGCGCCGTCGCCTCGTGGTGCGCGTCGACCGCGAGCAGCGGCCGGCCGCTCGCCGAGTGCGCGCCCGGCACCAGGAACGCGCTGCTCCCGACGCCGCTTCCCGCGAGGCCCATGCCGCGCGCGAGGGCGATGAAGCCCGTCGCGCCGCGCGGTCCGGGTGGCCCGGACGGCGCGGGCCCGCGCGCCTCGGACTCGCGCGGACGCGGCGCGCCGCCGCCGGCCTCGGGGAAGTAGAGCGGCACCTCCGCGCCGCCGAGCGTCTCGATCATGTCCGAGAGCAGGAGCGTCGCCTCGACGGTGTTGCCGAGGTTCCAGGCGTAGAGCTTCACGACGGCGATCGAGTCCGCCACGCGCCAGGGCTCGATCACGACGCCGTTGCGGGCCAGGGCCAGGGGCGGCGCGGCGGCGCCGCTCGCGATCTCGGCGATCCAGGCGTTCACGCCAGCGGCGTAGGCCTCGAGCAGGCGTCGCGTCTCGGGATCGAGCCGGCGCGCCTCGCGCTCGGCGAGCGCGCCGATGCCGAGGAGCCGGACCGCGCGGTCGGCCGGCAAGGCGTCGGGGCCGACGAGCTCGGCGGCGCGGCCGCGGGCGCTTCGGACGAGCCAGACCATCTGGGCGAGCCGGTCCTGGGCGTGGGCGAAGCCCAGCCCGAAGAGCGCGTCGCTCGCGCTCGCAGCGTCCACGTGGGGCGTGCCGCGGCCGTCGCGCGCGATCACGAGGGGCGCGCCGAGGCCCGTGACGGCGAGGCGACCCTCGATCCTCGGGAACGCGCTCACGGCCTCCTGCCGAGCGCGCAGTCGGTCGAGCCCGAGCCAGAGCACGAGCACGCAGGCGGCGGCGACCGCGACTCCGCGCAGGAGACGCGGGCCGAGGCGACGCCCGCGGCCGGCCCGGCGGGCTGCCGGCGTCGCCGGCTCGCTCACGCGGGGCTCCCCTCGAGCAGGGCGAACGCCACGGCATGGCTGCGGGTGCGCGAGACGCCGAGGTGCAGACGCTCGGCGCCGCGCGCCCGGGCGAGCTCGGCCACGCGGCCATGGAGAACGAGGCGGAGCGCCTCGGGCGCCGCGCCGGCCTCGGCCACCGCCTCGATGTCCGCCCAGCGCACGCCGCGTGACCAGCCGGTGCCGACGGCCTTCATCACGGCCTCCTTCACCGCGAAGCGGAGCGCGAGATGCGGGCCCGGCCGGCGAAAGCGTGCGCAGGCTGCGCGCTCCCCTTCCGAGAAGAGCCGCAGCGCGAGCCGTCCGGCGGGCCCTCCGTGGCGCTCGAGCGCGCGCTCGACCCGCGCGATCTCGATCACGTCGATTCCGCTCCCGAGGATCATCCCCGCCCCCCCCTTCGGCCGGACTCCGGGCCCGCGTGACCGCTGCAGCGTAGCCGCCTCCGGGCCCGGCCCGATGGCAGCCCGCGCCCGTGGTGGGTAAGCTGCCGCCTCTCCAACGAGTTCGAGGGAATGGAGGCTCCGGACATGGCGGTTCGCGTCGGAATCAACGGCTTCGGCCGGATCGGTCGCCTGGCGCTGCGCGCGGCGCGCGCCACCGACCTCGAGTGCGTCGGCATCAACGATCTCACCGACGCGAAGACCCTCGCCCACCTCTTCAAGTACGACTCGATCCACGGCATCTACCCGGGCCAGGTCGAGGCCGCGGGCGACGCGATCGTGATCGACGGCAAGAAGATCCCCGTCTCCGCCGAGCGCGACCCCGCAAAGCTTCCCTGGAAGAGCGTCGGCGCGAAGCTCGTGATCGAGTCCACCGGCATCTTCACCGAGCGCGACAAGGCGGCGAAGCATCTCGAGGCCGGCGCCGAGCGGGTGATCATCAGCGCCCCGGCGAAGAATCCCGACGTCACGATCGTGCTCGGCGTGAACGGCGACGCCTACGACCCCGCCAAGCACAAGATCGTGTCGAACGCGTCCTGCACCACGAACTGCCTGGCCCCGGTGGCGAAGGTGCTGAACGACAACTGGGGTCTGAAGCGCGGCTGGATGACGACGATCCACGCCTACACCAACGACCAGGTCACCCTCGACTTCCCGCACAAGGATCTGCGGCGCGCGCGCGCAGCGGGCGTGTCGATGATCCCCACCTCGACCGGCGCCGCGAAGGCGATCGGCGAGGTGCTGCCGAGCCTCGCGGGCAAGCTCGACGGCTTCGCGATCCGCGTCCCCACCTCCGACGTCTCGGTGGTGGACCTCTCCGTCGAGCTGGAGAAGTCGACCGACGTGGCGGCGATCAACGCGGCGATGAAGGCCGCCGCCGCCGGGCCCATGAAGGGCATCCTCCAGGTCTGCGAAGAGCCGCTGGTCTCGATCGACTTCCGCGGCAACCCGCACTCGTCGATCTTCGACTCGCTGGAGACCAAGGTGATGGGCGGGAACTTCGTGAAGATCCTGTCGTGGTACGACAACGAGTGGGGCTACTCGAGCCGCGTCGTCGACCTCGCCCTCAAGATGGGCCGCTAGCCCGGAGCCGAGATGGCCGTCCTCACCGTCGATCAGCTGCTCGCCGCGCCCGGCGGCGTGCGCGGCCAGCGCGTGTTCCTGCGCGCCGACCTGAACGTCCCGCTGAAGGACGGCGTCGTCGGCGACGACACGCGCATCACGGCGTCGCTGCCGACCTTGCGCAAGCTCCTCGCCGGCGGTGCCCGCGTGCTGCTCGCGAGCCACCTCGGTCGCCCGAAGGGCAAGGCCGACTCCAAGTACTCCCTGGCGCCGGTGGCGAAGCGGCTCTCCGAGCGCCTGGGCCAGCCCGTCGCGTTCGCGTCGGATTGCCTCGGCCCCGAGGTCGAGCGCGCGATCGCCGCCCTCGGCGATGGCCAGGTGCTGCTGCTCGAGAACCTCCGCTTCCATGCGGAGGAGGAGAAGAACGACCCCGGCTTCGCGAAGGCGCTGGCGGCGCTCTGCGAGATCTACGTGAACGACGCCTTCGGCACCGCGCATCGCGCCCACGCCTCGACCGCCGGCATGGTCGCGCACGTGAAGCAGGCCGCGGCGGGGGACCTGTTGCGCGCCGAGCTCGAGCATCTGCGCGTCGTGCTCGAGCCTGCGCGGCCGCTGGTCTGCGTGCTCGGCGGCGCGAAGGTGAGCGACAAGCTCGCCGTGCTCGAGGCGCTCGCCGCCCGTGCCGACGTGCTGCTGATCGGCGGCGCCATGGCGTACACCTTCCTGCGCGCCAAGGGCGAGCCGACGGGCACGTCGCTCGTCGAGGCCGAGCGCGCCGACGACGCCCGGCGCGTGCTCGCCGCGGCCGCGGCGGCGGGACGTCGCGTGCTGCTGCCCGTCGACCACCTGGTGGTCGAGAAGCTCGACCCGAGCTCGCCCGCGCGGACCGTGAAGCAGATTCCGGACGGCTGGATGGGCGTCGACGTCGGGCCCGAGACCGCGGCGGCCTACGCCGCAGAGCTCGCGAAGGCGAAGACCGTGTTCTGGAACGGCCCGATGGGCGTGTTCGAGATGGCGCCCTTCGCCGAGGGCACCCGCGCCGTGGCGAAGGCCATCGCCGACTCGTCGGCGATCTCCGTGGTGGGCGGCGGCGACTCCCTCGCGGCGGTGAACCAGCTCGGCCTGGGCGGCCGCATCACGCATCTCTCGACCGGAGGCGGCGCCTCCCTCGAGTTCGTGCAGGGTCTGACGCTCCCCGGTGTCGCGGCGCTGGAGCGCTGAGCGATGCGGCGCCCGATCCTCGCGGCCAACTGGAAGATGTACAAGACCGTCAGCGAGGCCGTGACGTTCGTCGAGCGATTCCTGCCCGTCGTCGAGGATCTCGAGAGCGTCGACATCGTGCTCGCCCCGCCCTTCACGGCCCTCGAGCGCGTGGCGCGCGCCCTCGCGGGCTCGCACGTGAAGCTCGCCGCCCAGAACGTGGCCGCCCACGAAGAGGGCGCCTTCACCGGCGAGGTCGCGCCGCGCATGCTCGCGGACATCGGCTGCGCCTACGCCATCGTGGGACACAGCGAGCGGCGCGCGCTCTACGGCGAGAAGGACGAGACCATCGCGCGCAAGGCCGAGCTGCTGCTCGCCCACGACATCCGCCCGATCGTCTGCGTCGGCGAATCGCTCGTCGAGCGCGAGGCCGACCGCACCTTCGACGTGATCGGCGCGCAGCTCGACGGCAGCCTCGCCAAGATCCCGAAGGGCCGCGCCGAGGACGTGGTGATCGCCTACGAGCCGGTCTGGGCGATCGGCACCGGCAGGACGGCGACTCCCCAGCTCGCCCAGGCCGTCCACGCCTTCGTGCGCGAGAGGCTCGCGAAGCGCTTCGGCGACGCCGGAGCGTCGATGCGCATCCAGTACGGCGGCTCGGTGAAGCCCGACAACGTATTCGGCCTGATGGCCGAGCTCGACATCGACGGCGCCCTCGTGGGCGGCGCGAGCCTCGACCCCGAGAGCTTCGCGAAGATCGTCCGCTTCGAACGCCCGGAGGGTGACGCGTGAGTCTGTTCCTGACCGTCCTGCACGTGATGGCGTGCCTCGTGCTGATCGTGGTGGTGCTGCTCCAGCGCGGGAAGGGCGCCGAGATCGGCGCCGTCTTCGGCGGCGGCGGCAGCTCGACGGTGTTCGGCAGCCGCGGCGCCGGCAACTTCCTGACGAAGCTCACCACCGGCTCCGCCGTCGTGTTCATGCTGACGAGCCTCTGGCTCTCGGCCCTCGGCAGCTCGAGCTTCTCGGGCGGGCTGTTCGGCGGCGACGAGACGAACGCACCCGCGGCCGAGTCGCCCTTCGCCGAGCCGAAGCAGGACGGCGCCGGCACGAGCGCGCCCGCGGCTGAGAGCACGGCGCCCGCGACCGGTGGTTTCGCGGAGCCGACGCAGGACGGCGCTCCGCCTGCGCCCGCAGCCGAGGCGGCACCCGCGCCCGAGGCGCCGGCTCCCGCGGCTCCCGCAGCGGAGAAGAACTAGCGGCGGGCTTCCGGGGCGCACGGCGCTCCGGTATGTTCGCCGCGCTCGACGCGACCCGGTCGACCCACGCGGCAGTGGCGGAATTGGTAGACGCACCAGCTTGAGGGGCTGGCGGGAGCAATCCCGTGGAGGTTCGAGTCCTCTCTGCCGCACCATCCCGGGCTCGTCCGCGTCCGCGCTAGACCGTGGTCCAGCCTCCGTCCACCGCGATCACCTGTCCCGTGACGTAGCTCGAGGCGTCGGACGCGAGGAAGAGCAGCGCGCCCGCGAGCTCTTCCGGTCGCCCGGCGCGGCCCATCGGCGCGCGGTGGCGCACCCACTTCATCGCGTTCGGATCCTGGAACATGTCGCCCGTCATCTCGCTCGGGAACCAGCCCGGCGCGAGCGCGTTCACGCGCACGCCACGGCGCGCCCATTGCGCAGCCAGGTCGCGGGTCAGGTTGATCATGCCGCCCTTCGAGGCGCAGTAGGCGGCCTGGGGCACCTGGCCGACGCCGACGAGGCCGAGGATCGACGCCACGTTCACGATGGCGCCGTGGCCCGCCGCGAGCATCGGGCGTCCGAGGCGCTGCGCGCACAGGAAGGCGCCGACGAGGTTCACGTCGAGCGTGCGGCGGAACTCCTCGAGGGGCTCGCTCTCCGCCGGCGTGATGGCCGTGATGCCCGCGTTGTTCACCAGCACGTCGACCCGACCGAAGCGTTCGAGCGTCGCCGCGACGAGGCGGTCGACGTCGTCCTCGTTCGCCACGTCGGCGGCCACCGCGAGCGCGGCGCCGCCCTCTCCTTCGATCCGCTTCGCGAGGTCGTGGAGCCGCTCGGCGCGCCGCGCCACGAGCACGACCGCCGCGCCCGCGCCCGCGAGCGTCTCCGCCATCATCACGCCGAGCCCCGCGGAAGCGCCGGTCACGACCGCCACCTTCTCGTCGAGCCGGAACGCCCGGGTCGGGTCCTGCATCGTCTCCTCCGTCTTCGCCTCAGGCTGCGAGCAGCCGCTCGATCCAGCGCCGGTACACCGCCACGGGCTGGGCGCCCATCACCAGCGCGTCACGTCCGCGAACGAGCACCGTCGGTACGCCCGTCACGCCGAGCTCGAGAGCCTCGTCGTGCTCGCCGAGCGTCCGCGAGAGCAGCGCGGGATCCTCGCTGCGCGCGAACTCGTTGTCGGGCAGGCCCGCTTCGCGCCAGATCGCGCGCAGGGTCGCTTCGTCGCTCACGTCGCGGTTCTCGGCGAAGTAGGCGTGGAGCAGCGCCTCGTGCACGCGCTCGAAGGCGTCCGGCCCGAGCGCGGCCGCCGCCTTGGCGACGAGATGCGCGGGGACGCTGTGGCTCGGCGGCCCGGCGTCGCCGGTCCAGACCCGGAACGTGCCGGCGTCGGGCTCCGCCGCGGGACGCAGCCACGACTTCGTGTAATCCCGGAATTTCTCGAGATCGCGGTCGGGAGCCGGGCGCGGCCGGAGCAGGTAGCTGCGCCAGTCGATGCCGAGGAGCTTGCCGAACTCGCGCTGCACGGCATGGAGCCGCACGCTCGCGTTGTAGCACCAGGGGCAGAGGTAGTCGGAGTAGACGACGAGCTCGACGCGCTCCACGGACTCAGCCGGAACGGGGCACGAGCGTGTGGTACGCCGCCTCGAAGTAGACCAGGGGCGGCTGCTCCGACGCAGCGATCGCCTCGACGCTGCCGACGTAGATCAGGTGGTCCCCGGCGTCGTGGGTCGCGACCAGGCGGCAGTCGAGGGCCGCGAGCACGCCGGGAAGGATCGGCGCGCCGGTCGCCAGCGTGCCCCACTCGATGCCCTCGAAGCGGCGCCACTCGTCCTTCTTCGAGGCGAACTTGTTGGAGAGCGCATCCTGCCCCGCCGCGAGCACGTTCGCGGCGAAGACGCCGCCCTCGGCGATGAGCGGCGTCGTGTTCGCGGCCTTGTCGGCGCAGACAAGCACCAGGGCCGGGTCGAGGGAGACCGCGGAGAAGGCGGAGACCGTCATGCCGTGGATCCGGTCGCCGGCGCGCGCGGTCACGATCGTGACGCCGCTGGCCCACCGGCGGAGCGCCGTCCTGAACTCGTCCGCGGAGATCCCCACGCTCGCCTCCCCCTTTCGCCTCCGCCAACGTACCCGCGTGGCCGGCGCCGGGCCAGCGCGACGCGAGCCGGCAGCGGATGCGCAGACCCCGCGCCGTTGTCCGGCGCCGCCACGGCCCGTAGACTGCGCCGCGCAATCCAATTCCGAGGAGACCCCGCCATGGCCCATGGCTACGACCGTCCGCTCTACGTCCTCCCCTTCGATCACCGCGGCTCCTTCACCAGCAAGATGTTCGGCTGGAAGGGCGCCCTCTCGGCGGAGCAGGTCGCCGAGGCCGCGGCCACGAAACGCGTGATCTACGACGGCTTCGTCGCCGCGCTGAAGCAGGGCGTACCGAAGGATCGCGCGGGCATCCTGGTCGACGAGCAGTTCGGCGAGGCGATCCTGCGCGACGCGAAGCAGAGTGGCTACGCGACCGCGATGTGCGCCGAGAAGAGCGGCCAGGACGAGTTCGACTTCGAGTACGGCGAGCAGTTCGGCGAGCACATCGAGCGCTTCGACCCGACCTTCCTGAAGGTGCTCGTCCGCTACAACCCCGAGGGCGACCCCGGCATGAACACGCGCCAGACCGCGCGTCTCGTGCGTCTCAGCAAGTGGCTGCGCGAGAAGAACCGCAAGTTCATGTTCGAGCTGCTCGTGCCCGCCGAGAAGGCGCAGCTCGAGCGCGTGGGTGGCGACAAGAAGAAGTACGAGCTCGAGCTCCGTCCGAAGCTCATGATCCAGGCGATCCACGCGCTGCAGGACGCCGGCGTCGAGCCCGACGTGTGGAAGATCGAGGGCCTCGACCGCCGCGAGGACTGCGCGAAGGTGGCGCAGGCGTGCCGGCGCAACGGGCGCGACAAGGTCGGCTGCATCGTGCTCGGCCGCGGCGAGGACGACAAGAAGGTCGTCGAGTGGCTGAAGGCGGCGGCGGGCGTGCCCGGCTTCATCGGCTTCGCCGTCGGGCGCACCACGTTCTGGGACGCGCTGATCGCGTGGCGCGAAAAGAAGATCTCCCGCGACGAGGCCGTCGCCCAGATCGCGAAGAACTACCAGACCTGGGTGGGCATCTTCGAGAAGGCGTCCTGATCGAGCGGGCCGGCGCGCTGCGCCGGCCCGCCCTCAGCGCAGCTCGGCGACGACGCCGCTCCCGCCGACGATCGTTCCGGCCGGGAGCGCGTGCGCCTCGCCGCCCCGCGCCAGCACCCCGGCCGCGAGCGAATCGAGGACGTCGTCGTCCCCCTTCGACGCGACCACGCGTCCGGTGCCGGGATCGACGAAGCCCGGCAGCGGCTGCGTCGCGTCGACGAAGAGCCGGCGCACGCGCCCGGCGACGGTCGCCGCAGCCACGTCGTCGACGATGTCGAGCACCTTGCCCCGCGCGTGGGCCCGCTCGAGGGCCTGGATCGCTGCGGCTTCGGCCGTCTCTGCCGCCGACGCGACGCACGCGGCCGCGCGCTGGCGCAGCACGTCGCCGGAGAGCCGGTCCGGGCTCTCGGCGACGCCGCCTGCGAGCAGGCCCGGCACCTGCAGCTTGCCGTGGAGGCCGTGGAGGTGCGCGGTCTCCGCCGCGATCACGAGCGGGGTCGTGTCGCGTCCGAAGCGCCGGTTCACCGCGTCCGCCACGGCCTGCTCGAAGCGTTCGCGGTCGCGCTTGCGCTCCTCGCCCGCGGAGCCGTGGGAGTAGAAGACCGGCGCGCCGCCGCCCGCCTGGGTGCCGCGCATGCGCAGCTCCTCGTGCGTGCGCTCGGTGCCGAGGGCGTCCTCGAGGGACGCCGGGATCGCACCGAGGGGGAGCTCGGCGAGCTCGAGCCCGTCGCTCGCGAAGAGCCGCACCGCGTTCTGCGTCACCGTCAGGACGCGGAACGGCGGGGCCAACGCGAGCGCACGCAGGAGCGGCCGCAGCGAGAGCCCGCGGCCGACACAGATGCGGTGCGGCAGCGACGCCTCGAGCTCGATCCGCTCGAGATCGCTCTCCGTCACCAACGCGACGCGCGTGCCGTGACCGCGACCCCCGGCGAGCGCCTCCTCGAGCCGGCCGGCCGCGCTGCGGGCGCGGTCCGGGCCGACGCCGATCGCCGTCAGGCGCTCGACGATGCCGTCGACGGCGGCCCGCGCCAGCACCTCGCGCTGCGCGGAGTCGGCGCCGACGCGGCTCGGCAGCGCGACGCTGATGCCGAAGCCCGACGGCTCGCGCAGCAGGGCGCGCAGGCGTTCGACCTCGGGATGCAACGGGAAGGCGTGGGCGAGCTCGGTCATCGTGGGGGTCTCCTCACGCGTCGGCGGAGCAAGGCCTGTGCCAGCCGGGAGTGGCCACGGCGCGAGATCCGAGCGCGCGGCGGCGGCGAACGCCGAACGGTGTGAACCGATGTCTCGGCGACGCGGCGTTTCGCCGCGCCGGCGGTGAAGCGAAGAGGCGGGCGCGCGAAAAACGAAGCGGGGAGAGGCCGTCGCCCCTCCCCGCTCGAGAGTCCGTCGGAACGGCAGCTGCTGCTACTCGCTGCCCTCCTCCTCGTCGAGGAGCTCCTTCGGCACGTTCGGCATGTCGATCTTGCGGGCGAACTTCCCATCGCCCTCGGCCTTCCAGTACACGATTACCGGGCTGCCTTCCTTGAGGTCGTCGAGCTTGCCGGGGCGCGCGTTCACCGTGACGGTGGTGCGCGTCAGCACGGTGCCCTCGGCCTTCACGGTGAAGGTCTCCTGCTTGCCCTTGTCCTTGATCGTGATCGTGCTCGCGGCCTTGTCGTACTTCTCGAGCCGGCCGTTCGAGCGCTCGGTCTTGCTCTTCTCCTCCGCCATGGCCGCCGGCGCGATACCGGCTGCGAGCCAGCCGAAGGCGAGAGCCCCGGCCACCATCCGGATGGCGAGGCGACGAGTCCGCTGCGTCACGCTTTCACTCCTCTTTCTGGATCGATGAGCCGATCCGTTGCGACCTGCGCAGGTGCGCCGATCGCACGATCGGCAGGCCCCTCGGGGCGGCACACCCAGCCACCGCGCTGAGGCTACACGGTCGGACGCGCGCCCGGGAAGAGGATTCAGCCCTCTCGGTGCAGGATCAGCACGAGGTCCATCACGTTGGTGCGGGTCGGACCCGTCCGGACCAGGCCGCCCTCGGCCGCGAAGAAGGCGTGGGCATCGTTCCGCGCCAGCGCCTCGGCCGCGGCGACGCCTGCCGCCGCGCCGCGCGCGACGCTGCCGCCGTCGGAGTAGGCGCCCGCGGCGTCCGTCGGGCCGTCGCTGCCGTCGGTGCCGGCGGCGAGGAGCGCGAGCGACGGATCGCCGGCGATCTCGAGGGCCGCCGCGAGGGCAAGCTCCTGGCAGCGGCCGCCGCGTCCGGGACCGCGGACCGTGACGGTCGTCTCGCCGCCGGCGAGCAGGAGCCGCGGCGCGTCAGCGGAGCCCACGGCCCGGCCGAGCGCTGCCAGCCGGCGTCCGGCATCGCGCGCTTCGCCGGTCAGGGCGCGCGTCACGATCCGCGCCTCGACGCCGCGGACGCGCGCCTCCGCGCGGGCCGCCTCGAGCGCGTCCGCGTTGCGCGCGAGCACGGCGCTCCGCACGCGCGCGAGGCGTGGATCGCCGGGCTTCGGCGTCTCCTCGACGCGACCTTCCGCACCCGCCGCGAGCCGCGCGCGGACGCTCGACGGCAGCGCGCCCGGCCCGTCGAGGCCGCGCCGGCGCAGCACCGCGAGCGCATCGGCGAAGGTCGTCGGATCCGCCGCACAGGGGCCCGAACCGATCACGTCGAGCGCATCGCCGATCACGTCGGAAATCGCGAGCACGAGCGCGCGCCCCGCGCCGCTCGCCGCCGCGAGCCGTCCACCCGAGAGCACCGAGAGGTGCTTCCGCACCGCGTTCAGCTCCTCGATGCCGGCGCCCGAGGCCAGCAGCGCAGCGTTCGTGCGCGCGAGATCCTCGTGGCTGACGCCGTCCGGCGGCGACGAGAGCAACGCCGACGCGCCACCCGAGAGCAGCACCACCAGGATCTCGTCGGAGCGCGCGCCGGCCGCGAGCGAGAGGGCCGCGCGCCCGGCCGCATCGCTGCGCGCGTCGGGGACCGGGTGGCCGGCCTCGCGCACGGTGCAGCGCGCGAGCGGCAGCGCGTGACCATCCTTGGTGACGGCGAGGCCGCGCGCGATCCGGGGCCCGAGCCGCTCCTCGAGCGCGCCGGCCATGGCACAAGCAGCCTTCCCGGCCGCGAGCACCACCAGGCGCGCATCGGACGGGAGGCGCTCGCCGAGGATCTCGGGTGGCGCGCCCGGCGCGGAGGTGGCTCCCGCTACCGCGCGTCGCGCATCGACTGCAGCGACCGCGGCGCGGAACACCGCCTCGAGCAGGGCCCGGGGCGACGCTGCGTCGAGCGTCTGCGCGCTCACGGCGCGGGCGCGGCGCCGCCCTCGATCGGCAGGAGGCGGATCTCGATGCGGCGGTTCAGGGCGCGTCCCTCGGGCGTGTCGTTCGGCGCGACGGGCGCGAACTCCGCGAACGAGACGGCGCTCAGGCGATCCCCCTCTACCCCGCTCTCCGCCAGCGAGCGCACGACCGCCGCCGCGCGTGCGCCGCCGAGCTCCCAGTTCGAGGGGAAGCGCGTGGCGAGGCTTCCGGCGATCGGCACCGAATCGGTGTGGCCCTGCACCTGGACCCGGTCGGGCACCTTGCGGACCTGCTCGGCGACCTTCGCAATCACCGCGCTGCCCGCGGGCGAGAGATCCGCCGAGCCGGAGGGGAAGAGGATGTCCTCCGACAGGTTCAGGCGCAGCCCGGCCGAGAGGCGCTCGATCTCGATCTGGCCCGCGGAGACCTCGGCCTCGAGATCCCGGACCAGGCCCTCGTAGGTGCCCTTCAGCGCGTCGCTGCCGTTCGGCTGCAGGACGACCGCGTTCTCGCGCTCCCGAAGGCTCGACTCGAGCTCCGCCTTCTGACCGGCGAGCCGCGCGCTCTCGCGCTGCAGCTCCTGCTTCTGGATCCGCAGGTCCTCGAGCTGGTCCGTCAGGCTCGCGCGCTCGGTCTCGACGCTCGCGACGGACTCCGCGAGCTGCTCCTTCTGGTCGCGCAGCGCGTCGCGCTCCTCGACCACGCGCTGGTACGTGCGCGCCGAGACGCAGCCGGAGGAGAGCGCGCCCAGCGCTGCGAGGCCCGCCGCGAGCCCGGCGGCGAACGCGCGCCGTGACGGTCTCGAGGCTCGGGGGCGAGCGCTAGGCGGGGGCTCCGAGGGTGTGCGAGAGCGCTTCATCGATCGTCCCCACGTACTCGAGCTCGAGTCCCTTCAGCAGATCGGTGGCGATCTCGCCCACGTCGGACCGGTTGCGCTCCGGCAGGATGACGCGCCGGATGCCCGCGCGCTTGGCCGCGAGCACCTTCTCCTTGATCCCGCCCACGGGCAGGATCTTGCCGCGCAGGGTGATCTCCCCCGTCATCGCCACGTCGGGGTGGGCGACGCGGCCGGTGAGCAGGGACGCGAGGGATGTGACCATCGCGACGCCCGCCGAAGGCCCGTCCTTGGGCACGGCGCCGGCGGGAACGTGAAGGTGCAGGTCGCTCTTCTCGAACACGTCGGCGGCGATGCCGAGCTCGGCGGTGTGGCTGCGCAGCCACGAGCGCGCCGCCTCGGCGCTCTCGCGCATCACGTCGCCGAGCGAGCCCGTGAGCTTGAGCGCGCCCTTCCCCGGCATTCGCGTCGACTCGATGAAGAGGATGTCGCCGCCGGCCGGCGTCCAGGCGAGGCCGACGGCCACGCCAGGCCGGCCCGCGCGTTCGGCGAGCTCGGGCTCGTAGAGGACGGGGCCGAGCAGGTCGGGGAGCTCGGCGCCCGTGACGCGGATCGGTCCCGCGACGCCCTCTTCCGCCACGCGGCGCGCGATTTTGCGCGCCACCCGTCCGATCTCGCGCTCGAGGTTCCGGACGCCGGCTTCGCGGGTGTAGCTCCGGATCAGCACGCGCAGGGCGTCGTCCTCGAGGTCGAAGCCCACGGCCTCCACGCCGTTCGCCTTGCGCTGGCGCGGCAGGAGGTGGCGGCGCGCGATCTCGACCTTGTCCTCCTCGGTGTAGCCGGGGATCTCGATCACCTCCATGCGGTCCCGCAGCGCGGGCGGCACGGTGTCCATCACGTTGGCCGTGGCGATGAAGAGGACCTGCGACAGGTCGAAGGGCACCTCGACGTAGTGGTCGCTGAAGGTCGAGTTCTGCTCGGGGTCGAGCACCTCGAGCAGCGCCGACGAGGGGTCGCCGCGGAAGTCGGTGCCGACCTTGTCGATCTCGTCGAGCAGGAAGACCGGGTTCTTGGAGCCCGCACGGCGCAGGCTCTGCAGGATGCGCCCCGGGAGCGCGCCTACGTAGGTTCGCCGATGACCGCGGATCTCGGCCTCGTCGCGCACGCCGCCCAGGGACGCGCGCACGAACGAACGGCCCAGCGCGCGCGCGACCGAGCGGCCGAGCGAGGTCTTGCCCGTGCCCGGCGGGCCCACGAAGCAGAGGATCGGCCCCTTCAGGTCGCGCTTCAGCGACAGCACGGCGATGTATTCGAGGATCCGGTCCTTGACCTTTTCGAGGTCCCAGTGGTCCTCGTCGAGGACGCGCCGGGCCTCGGCGACGTCGAGGCGATCCTCGGTCGTCTTCGACCACGGCAGCTCGGTCATCCACTCGAGGTAGGTGCGGATCACGCCGTGCTCGGCGGCGGCGGCGGGCGTCTGGCCGAGGCGCTCGAGCTCGCGCGTGGACTGCTTGTAGGCCTCTTCGGGCATGCCCGCGGCCTCGATCTTCTCGCGCAGGCGCGCGACCTCGGCGTCCGTGTCCTCGGCCTCGCCGAGCTCGCGCCGGATCGCCTCGAGCTGCTGGCGCAGCAGGTAGTCCCGCTGCGTCTTGCCCATCTCGCTCTGGACCTTCTCGCGGATCTCGCTCTCGATGCGCAGCGCCTCGTGGGCGCGCTGGACCTCGGCGAGCACGCGGCGCAGGCGCTGCGCGACGTCGACCTCCTCGAGGATCGCCTGGCGCACCGGAAGCTCGAGCTCGAGGTTCCAGGCGACGAGGTCCGCGAGCCGCGACGGGTCTTCGAGATTCGCGGCGAGGGCCTGCAGCTCGTCGGAGAGCTTCGGGCTCTCGGCCACGAGCGCGCCGAACTGCTGCGAGACGTGGCGCTGCAGCGCGGTCACCTCGACCGACGTCGGGTCGATCACCTCTTCGAGGGCCTTCACCCGGGCGCGCAGGAACGCGGAGTCGTCGACGAACTCCGTGATCTCGGCGCGGGTCACGCCCTGCACCAGCAGGCGGTAGGAGTCGTCGGGGAACTTCAGCATCTTCACGACGCGCACGATCGTGCCGCGGCGGTAGACGTCGTCGGCGCCGGGGCTTCCGTCGAGCTCGCGACTGACCGCGACCGCGAGGAAGAGACGATCGCTCGTCAGCAGCACCGCCTCGATCAGGCGCTTCGAGCGCGCGGTGTTCACGAGCAGCGGCGACAGGAGCTGCGGGAACAGCACCGTGTTCTTGAGCGGGAGCACGGGAAGGACGTCGGGGAGCGTGAGACGCTCCTCGCCGTCGCCGCGGCTGGCGCGCGTCTCGACCGCGACTTCCTGGCCGCCCTCGCTCCGGCCCTTCGTGAGCTCGAGCTCCGTCCCGGCTTCGTCCTCGGGCGCCGGGCGGTCCTGGTCCTCGGTCATCGCTCGATCTCGATCCGCCGCCGCTGGGGCAGCCGCTTCGGCAGCGTCACGGTCAGGAAGCCGTCCTCCAGGTGTGCGGACACCGCCTCGCGCTCGAATGGGATGTTCACGCGCAGCACGCGCTCGAAAGGGCCGAAGGCGATCTCCATCTGGTGCAGCCGCTGGACGTCCGAGCTCGCAGGCGGCGTACGCGCGCCCGAAACGCGCATGACGTCGCCGTCGACGGTCACGCGAAGATCGTCGATCCGCACCCCGGCGAGCTCGAGGCGCACGACCAGCGCCTTCTCGGTCTCGATCACGTCCGTGGCCGGCTGCCAGCGGTCGCCGCGAAAGCGCTCGGCGAGATCGCCGAAGAATCCGCCCAGCGGGTCGCCGCGCCGCTTCGGGTCCACTAGTTGCCCTTCTCTTCGGTGTACTCCGCGTCGATCACGTCGTCGCCGCCCTGGCCAGCCGTGCCGCCCGCCGCACCGGCGCCAGGCTCACCACCGGGCGCCGCACCGGCGCCCTGCGCCTTGTAGAGCGTCTCCGCCATCTTGTGCAGGCTCGTCTCCAGGCGCTGGCGCGCGGCGTCGAGCTTCGCGACGTCGGCGGAGTCGAGGTCCCGCTTCGCGTCCGCGAGCGCCGCCTCGACCGCCGACTTGTCGTCGGCGCCGAGCTTCTCGCCGTTCTCGCGCAGCTGCTTCTCGGCCGTGTAGATCATCGAGTCGAGATGGTTGCGCTTGTCGATCTGCTCGCGGCGCTCGTGGTCCTCCCGGGCATGGGCCTCGGCGTCCTTCACCATGCGCTCGATCTCGTCCTTCTTGAGGCCGCCCGAGCCCTCGATCCGGACCGACTGCTCCTTGCCCGTCGCCCGGTCCTTCGCCGACGCGGCGAGGATCCCGTTTGCGTCGATGTCGAAGGTGACCTCGATCTGGGGGATGCCGCGCGGCGCCGGCGGGATGCCGTCGAGGATGAAGCGGCCGAGCTCGCGGTTGTCGCCCGCCATCTCGCGCTCGCCCTGGAGCACCCGGATCTCGACCTGCGGCTGGCTGTCGGCCGCCGTCGAGAAGACCTGGCTCTTGCGGGTGGGGATCGTGGTGTTGCGCTCGATCAGCTTCGTCATGACACCGCCCATGGTCTCGATGCCGAGGGAGAGCGGAGTCACGTCGAGGAGCAGGACGTCCTTCACCTCGCCCGAGAGCACGCCGGCCTGCACCGCCGCGCCCACGGCGACCACCTCGTCGGGGTTCACCGTCTGGTTCGGGGCCTTGCCGAAGAGCTCCTTCACCTTCTGCTGCACCAGCGGGATGCGGGTCGAGCCGCCGACCAGCACGACCTCGTCGATGTCGGAGGTCTTGAGGGCGGCGTCCGCGAGCGCGCGCCGGCAGGGCTCGAGGCTCTTCTCGATCAGGTCCTCGACGAGCTGCTCGAACTTCGCCCGCGTGAGCTTCAGGTTCAGGTGCTTCGGGCCGGTCTGGTCCGCCGTGATGAAGGGAAGGTTGATGTCCGTGGTGGTGGCGGTGGAGAGCTCGATCTTCGCCTTCTCGGCGGCCTCGCGCAGGCGCTGCATCGCCATCGGGTCCTTCGAGAGGTCGATGCCCTGGTCCTTCTTGAACTCGGCGATCAGGTACTCGATCACGCGCTGGTCGAGGTTGTCGCCACCGAGGTGCGTATCGCCGTTCGTCGACTTCACCTCGACCACGTTCTCGCCCACTTCGAGGATCGAGATGTCGAAGGTGCCGCCGCCGAAGTCGTAGACCGCGATCTTCTCGTCGTGCTTCTTGTCGAGGCCGTAGGCCAGCGCCGCCGCGGTCGGCTCGTTGATGATGCGCTTCACGTCGAGGCCGGCGATCGTGCCGGCGTCCTTCGTGGCCTGGCGCTGCGCGTCGTTGAAGTAGGCGGGAACCGTGATCACCGCGCCGGCGACGGGCTGGCCCAGGTAGGCCTCCGCGGCGCGCTTCAGCTTCTGGAGGATCATGGCCGAGATCTCGGGGGGCGTGAACGGCTTGCCGTCGATCTCGACCGCCGCCATGCCGTCCTTGCCCGGCACGACCTTGTAGGGGACGAGGCGGGTCTCCTCCGGGACCTCGTTCGTGCGTCGCCCCATGAAGCGCTTGATCGAGTAGACGGTGCGCGTCGGGTTCGTCACGGCCTGACGCTTGGCGACGGCGCCGACGGGGCGGTCGCCCTCGTCGGTGAAGGCAACCACCGAGGGGGTGGTCCGACCGCCCTCCTCATTCGCGATCACGACGGGCTGGCCACCCTCCATGACCGCCACCACGGAGTTCGTGGTCCCGAGGTCGATGCCGATCACCTTGCCCGTCGCTGCCATTCGGTCTTCTCCTGCGCCCGACGACCCCCCTCGCCGGGGGGGCGGGCGCGTCATGTTGGGGAGCTACGCGGCAACCGTGGGCCCTCGCCCAGACGTGTCAACGGACCTCACGGGGAGAATCCGGGTTCCGGACCCGGAAGAGCCGGCCGGCCGGAACGGCGACTCTCGGCACGGTGTCTTCCCAGGCAGCGACGAGGCGGCTCGAGCGGCCATTAAACCCTCGGAATCCCGATGGATCGTCGCGTCGAAGCGGGTGCGGTCCGCGATCCCGCAGGGCTATACTCGCGCGCCTATTGCAAGCGCCGCGCACTCGGCGCGGCGTGGGGGGCCGCCCGGGGGATGGGTCGCATCGCGATCTGGACTGCCAACACGGTGTTGACCGTGCTCTGCTGCTGGCTCGCAGCGCGGATCCTGCTGCGCGTCGTCGACGCAGCGCTCGTTCCCGACGCCGCGCCAGCCGCCGTCGCTGCCAGCCCCGTCGTCCCCGCGATCGCCACCCCCGATCGCACCGTGATCGTCTCCCGGAACCTGTTCAACGTCTCGACCGTGGTCGACGTCTCGCCCCCCGTGGACGAGGAGGAGGAGCTCGAGGCCACGAAGCTCCCGCTGCGCCTCCTCGGGACGGCGGCATCGCCGGACGGCACCCGGTCCTGGGCGGCCGTCGAGGACCTCGAGACCCGCAAGCACCAGGTCGTCCGCGTCCAGGACAGCCTGAAGACTGCGAAGGTGATCCGGATCGAGCGCCGCCGGATCGTGCTCGAGAACGGGAGCCGCCGGGAGGAGCTCGCGCTCGAGGACGAGCTCGGGACGACCGGCGCGGTGCGCGCCTCGTTCACCCCGCCCGCCTCGCCCGACCTCACGGCCCGGGTCCAGAAGCTCGCCGAGAACCGCTTCGCCGTGAACCGGGACGAGGTCCAGAACGCAGCCCGCAACCCGGCGGCGCTGTTCCAGCAGGCGCGGATCCTGCCGAAGTACGAGAACGGCCAGATGGTCGGCGTGCAGCTCAACGCCATCAAGCCTGGCAGCATGTTCGAGCAGGTGGGGCTGCGGAGCGGCGACACCATCACCTCGTTCAACGGGGTCACCATCGACAATCCGGAAGCCAGCGCCTCGCTGCTGCAGGAGCTGTCCTCCGCGCGGCGCTTCGAAGTCAACGTGAAGCGGGCGGACGGACGCGAGGACCAGGTGACCTACGAGTTCCGGGAATAGCGAGAGGGGGGACGGTGCCGCCGAAGCGAATGGTCATTGCCGCAGGGCTCGCCGCGAGCCTCGTGCTCGCCGCGGTCGGCGCCGTCGCGCAGGTTCCGCCCGCTCCGGGCGCGGCGCCGGGCGGCACGGCAGGCGCCGGCATCGCCGAGGAGAACGGCCTCGTCCAGCTCGACTTCAACGACGTCGAGCTGGCGGTGGTGATCGACACGATCTCCCGCCTCACGGGCAAGAACTTCATCTACGACGACCGGGTGCGCGGCCGCGTGACGATCGTCTCGCCGACGCGCATCCGGGTCGACCAGGCCTACGCGGTCTTCGAGTCGGTGCTGCAGGTGAAGGGGTTCACCACCGTCGACGGACCCGGCGGCTCGATCAAGATCATCCCGCTGCGCGACGCCAAGGAGTCGGCGATCGAGACCCAGGCGGGGCCGAGCCCGACGCCCTACAGCGACGCCTTCGTGACGCGCCTGATCCCGCTGCGCTTCATCGATGCCGAGGCGATCTCGAACACCCTGAAGCCGCTGGTCTCGAAGGACGCGGCGATGGTGGCCTACGCGCCGACCAACACCGTGATCCTCACGGACTCCGCGACGAACATCCGCCGCATCCTCGAGATCGTGCAGGCGATCGACGTCGAGACCTACAAGGAGGAGCTCGCGGTCCTGAAGGTGCGCCACGCCGACGCCGGCGCCCTGGCCCAGCAGCTCGCCGACATCTACGGCGGCGAGGTCAGCGGCGCCCAGGGCGGTGCAGCGGGCGGCTCGGTGCGGGTGCGCCCGCCCCAGGTCCCCGGCCAGGTGCAGATCCCCGGCACCGGCGAGGTGACGCGCGATCGCGTCCGCATCATCACCGACGACCGCACGAACTCGTTGATCATCCTGGCGTCGCGCCGGCGGCTCGGCGACATCCGCGCCCTGGTCTCGAAGCTCGACGTGCCGATCACGGGCGGCGGCCGGATCCACGTCTACTACCTGAAGAACGCCGACGCCGAGGAGCTGGCGGAGACGCTCAACTCGCTGATCAGCGGCCAGCCGAAGACGTCGTCCACCACCGGCGGCGCGGGAGGCCGGCAGGGCCTCGCGGCGGCCCAGGCCCAGGCGCAGGCCCAGGTGCTGCGCGCAGCGGTCACCGAGCTCTCCGAGGGCGTGACGGTGACGGCGGACAAGGGCACCAATGCGCTCGTGATCCAATCGAGCCAGGAGGGCTTCGCGACGCTCTCCCAGGTGATCGAGAAGCTCGACATCCGACGGCCCCAGGTGATGGTCGAGGCGCTGATCATGGAGGTCACGGTCTCGAACTCCGAGGACCTCGGGTTCAACGGCCTGTTCCGCGTGGTGAACGGCGGCACGGACCTGACCTTCGCCTCGCTCACCGACGCGGGCGCGCGACCGGTCGTGTTCGGCGCCGGCTCGGCCGCGGCCGGTGGCACCGGCGGCTCGGCCTCGGGCTCGGCGAGCCAACCCGGCACGAACACCGACAGCCAGCTCTCGAACCTGCTCGCTCGCGCCGCCTACAACACGCTGCAGTTCAATCCCGTGACCGGCGCCGTGAGCGGCGGCACCCTGATCGCGGGCATGATCCGCGCCGCCCAGGGCAACTCGGGCGCGAACATCCTCTCGGCCCCGCACATCCTCACCACCGACAACGAGGAAGCCGAGATCAAGATCGGCAACAACATCCCGATCCCGTCGAGCCGCGTGCAGTCCGCGCAGGGCATCTCGACGGACTCCGCCGGGAACCTCGCCACCTCGGTGAACATCGAGCGTCAGGACATCGGCATCACCTTGCGCGTCACGCCCCAGATCAGCGAGGGCGACACGTTGCGGCTCGAGATCTTCCAGGAGATCTCGGACCTGAACCAGGCGCTCACGAACGCCGTCGCCGGCAGCGCCGCGAACGCCGCCGAGACCGGCGTCGCGCTCTCGAACCGCCAGGTCGAGAACACGGTGGTGGTGCAGGACGGCGAGACCGTCGTGATCGGCGGCCTGATCAGCGACAACTTCCAGGACACGATCGACAAGGTGCCGTGGCTCGGCGACGTGCCGTTCCTCGGCTGGGCCTTCAAGTCGACGACCAAGTCGCTCGCGAAGACGAACCTGCTCGTGTTCCTGACGCCGACCATCGTCCGCACCGCCGAGGACCTCGAGAAGGCGTCGATCCGCAAGCGCGAGGAGTTCCGCCTGCGCTCCGCGGAGGCGATGGATCTGTCGGAGGAGGGCCGCCGGATCGAGGCTGAGCACCGCGAGGAGGCCGAGGCCGCGGGCCTCGACTACGACCCGAGCCGCTTCGAGCAGCCGGCCGCGACCGCCCTCGACTCGATCGAGAAGCGCTACCCGGTGCAGCGCATGCGCGAGCTCGAGCGCATCCAGCGCGAGCAGCGTCAGCAGATGGAGGACGAGCGCGCCGACCGCGACCGCCAGCGCTTCTACGTGCTGGCCGCCGTGTTCCGGACCGAGGCCTCCGCGCGCGCGAAGCTGCAGGAGCTGCTCGACGCGGGCTTCGACGCCACGATCGTGTCGGTCGAGCAGGGCGGCGAGATCCTGCTCGAGGTCCACGTCGGTCCCTTCGAGACGCGCTTCCGCGCCGAGTCCGCCGCCGACACCTTGCGCCAGGCCCACGGCCTCTCGCCGACGGTGATGAGCCTGCAGGAGTCGACGCCGTGAGCGCGGGATCGACGGCCGGCGCGCGAACCGGCCCCCCGGCGACGCCGACGCGCGCGACGCTCGCGAGCGCGGCGCCGGCCCCGGGCGCCGCTCCGGGCCTCGATCTCGGCGCGCTGCTGCTGCGCGCCACGCGCCTCACCCCGGAGCAGCTCGAGGTCGCGAAGCGGCGCCAGGCCGAGACCGGCCGCCGCCTGACGCAGGTCGTGATCGAGGAGGAGATGCTGAACGAGTCCGAGGTGCTCGAGGGCCTTGGGCGCATCCTCGGTCTGCCGGTCCTTCGCGAGATCGACGCCGCCGCGATCGAGGTCGAGCTGGTCGAGAACGTTCCGATCGGATTCGCGAAGACCCACGAGCTGCTGCCGCTCGGGCGCGACGCCGACGGCGCCGTGCGCGTCGCGGTCGCCGACCCCTTCGACACCGCGCCCCTCGACGACCTCCGCCTCGTCTACGGCGGCACCGAGATCGCGGCGGAGATCGCGAGCGCGCGCACCATCCTGGCCGCGATCAACCAGGTCTACGACCGGGGACCGGGCTCGGCGGCCGAGCTCGCCGAAGACGCCGCCACCGACCTCGATGCGCTCGCGGACGAGATCAGCCACAGCGAGCCCCAGGACCTCCTCGAGGCCGCCGACGAGGCGCCGATCATCAAGCTCGTGAACTCGCTGCTGCAGCAGGCGGTGAAGGAGCGCGCGAGCGACATCCACATCGAGCCCTTCGAGCGCGACATCCGGGTGCGGCTGCGCGTGGACGACATCCTCTACGAGCCGATCCGCCCGCTGCCGCGCGCGCTCCAGGCGAGCATCACGTCGCGCATCAAGATCATGGGCGGTCTTAACATCGCGGAGAAGCGCCTGCCCCAGGACGGGCGCATCCGCCTCAAGATCGCCGGCCGCGACTACGACGTGCGTCTCTCGACGGTGCCGATCGGCCACGGCGAGCGCGTGGTGATGCGCCTGCTGCCACGCTCGACGGAGATGCTGAACCTCGAGCGGCTCGGCTTCAGCCCGACGCAGCTCGGTGTCTGGGAGAAGCTGATCTCGCGGCCGAACGGCATCGTGCTCGTGACGGGTCCGACCGGCAGCGGCAAGACCACGACGCTCTACGGCGCGCTCGCGCGCATCAACCACCCCGACAAGAACATCATCACGATCGAGGACCCGGTCGAGATCCAGCTCCCGGGCATCGGCCAGATCGAGGTCAACCCGAAGATCGGCCTCACCTTCGCCTCGGGCCTGCGCTCGGTGCTGCGCCAGGACCCGAACGTCGTGCTGGTGGGCGAGATCCGCGACCTCGAGACCGCGGAGATCGCGATCCAGGCGTCGCTCACCGGCCATCTCGTGTTCTCGACGCTCCACACCAACGACGCACCGAGCGCGATCACGCGCCTGGTCGACATGGGCGTCGAGCCGTTCCTCGTCGCGTCGTCGCTTGCGGCCGTGCTCGCGCAGCGGCTGGTGCGGATGCTCTGCGTCGAGTGCAAGGAGGCGTGGACGCCGACCGCCGCGCAGCTCGCCGAGATCGGCATCCAGGGCGGCGGCAGCACCCAGGTCTACCGGCCGAACGGCTGCGCGCGCTGCAACCACACCGGGTATCGCGGGCGCCTCGGCATCTTCGAGCTGATGATGGTCGACGACGACCTGCGCGCCTTCGTGACGCAGAACGTCGACTCGAAGACGATCAAGCGCCGCGCCGTCGAGAAGGGCATGCGCACGCTCCGGGCCGACGGCGCGCGCAAGGTGCTCGAAGGGATCACGTCCATCGCCGAGGTCCTGCGTGCGACCGAGGACGAGGGCGTCGTCGAGCAGATCTGATGCCGGTCTACGCCTACAAGGGCATGACGAGCGCCGGCCGCACGACGCGCGGCTTCGTCGACGCCGAGAGCCCGCGCGCGGCGCGCGCGAAGCTGCGCCGCGACGGTGTCTTCCCGACGGAGCTCGCCGAGGGCGCCGAGGAGACGAAGGCGGGCGCCCCTGCGCAGAGCCGTCTCGCGGCCGCCCTGCCGTCCCTGCGTCGCGTCTCCGCGATGGACCTGGCCCTCGCCACGCGTCAGCTCGCGACGCTCGTCGGCGCGAGCGTCCCCCTGGTCGACGCGCTCGGCGCGCTCTCCCAGCAGGTCGAGAGCGCGCGTCTGAAGGGCGTGCTCGGCCAGGTCCGCGACCGCGTGAACGAGGGCGCGGCGCTCGCCGACGCCATGGCCCAGACCGGGGTCTTCTCGGACCTCTTCGTCAGCATGGTGCGCGCCGGCGAGACCGGCGGCGCCCTCGAGCAGGTGCTCGACCGCCTGGCGGACTACCTCGAGAGCCAGGTCCGGCTGCGGAACAAGGTCACCTCGATCCTCATCTATCCGAGCGTGATGTTCGTGTTCGCCATGGTCGTGGTCGCCGCCCTCGTGACCTTCGTGCTGCCCCAGATCACGGAGCTCCTGACGAACCTGAAGCAGGAGCTGCCCTGGTACACGAAGGCGATCATCTCGGGCTCGGCGATCGTCCGGACCTGGTGGTGGCTGATCGCCCTGATCGCCGCCACGTTCGTGGTCGGCGTGCGCGCGATGCTCCGCACCGAGCGCGGCCGCGAGGGCTGGGACACCTGGAAGCTCAAGCTGCCGGTGGTGGGGAAGGTCGCGCGCATCCTCGCGATCTCGCGCTTCACGCGCACGCTCTCGACGCTCCTCGCGGGCGGCATCCCGATCGTGCGCTCGCTCGGCATCGCCAAGCACGTCGCGAACAACGTGGTGATCGGGCAGGCGATCGACGCCGCGAGCGACAGCATCACCGGCGGCAGCTCGCTCGCGAAGCCGCTGCGCGCGAGCGGGCAGTTCCCGCCCCTCGTCACGCACATGATCGAGGTCGGCGAGCAGAGCGGCGAGCTCGAGCCGATGCTGGCGAAGGTCGCCGAGAACTACGACGAGCAGGTCGAGACCACGATGACTCGTCTCACCGCCCTGCTCGAGCCGCTGCTGATCCTCCTCATGGTGGGGATCGTGGTCGTCATCATCCTCGCGACGCTCGTGCCGCTGCTGCAGGTCACGAGCTCGCTCAAATGATCGGAGACCGTCCCGTGAAGAATCGCCAGCAAGGTTTCACGCTCATCGAGATCATGGCCGTGGTGCTGATCATCGGACTGCTCGGCGGCATCGTCGGCGCCGTCGTGTTCTCGCAGGTCGACAAGGCCCGCGTCACGACCGCGAAGGTGCAGGTGAAGGCCTTCGAGCAGGCCCTCGACGCCTACCGCATGGACAACGGGAAGTACCCCACCACGGCGCAGGGGCTGCAATCGCTGGTGCAGAAGCCGACCGGCGAGCCGGTGCCGAAGCGCTGGCAGCCCGAGGGCTACCTGCCCGGCGGCCGCGTGCCGAACGATCCCTGGGACAACGCCTACCAGTACCAGAGCCCGGGCACGCACAATCCCTACTCCTTCGACCTCTGGAGCCTCGGCGCCGACGGCCAGCCGGGAGGCACGGGCGTCGATGCCGACCGCGGCAACTGGCCCGGCGAGGACGAAACCTCCTGAGCCATCGATCGTCGCCCGAAAGCGCGGCCCGGCCGCTCGAACAGCGGGGCTTCACGCTGATCGAGCTCGTGGCGGTGGTCGCGATCTTCGCGCTGATGACCGCGCTCGTGGTGCCGCGGATCGGGATGTTCCGCAGTCGCGCCCTGCGCGAGCAGGGCGCCGCGCTCGCGGCCGACCTCGAGCTCGCGCGCACCCGCGCCCAGATCCTCGGCGTGCCCCACCGCGTCCTGCTCGACCTCGACGGTCGCGCCTGGCGCATGGACTGGCTCGTGACCGAAGCCGAGGCGCGCGGCGAGGTCGCCCCCGACACCGTTGCGACGTCGAGCAGCGACGAGCGGCTCGACCTCACGCCGCCGCGGGGCGAGACGCCGGAGTACCGGCCGGTTCCGCTGTCCTTCGGCCACGTCACGGCGTTCGCCAGCGACGTCGCGACGGCGCGGGTCGAGACCTCCGCCGGCCCGCTCACGCGCGGCGCGGTCCCGATCGCGTTCGAGCGCGACGGCTCGGCGGAGCCGCTGATCGTGGTGCTCGCCGACGACGCCGGCCACGCGGTGGAGCTCGAGATCGAGGCCCTCGAAGAAGAGGTCCAGGTGCGCGACCGTGCGCAATGAACGCTCCGCACGCGGGCCCCTGCGCCAGCTCCGCGTGGCGGGCTTCACGCTGCTCGAGGTCATGGCCGCCGTCGCAGTGCTCGCCATCGTGTACGTGACGCTCGCGCGCGTCGGGATCGTCGGCCTGCGGGCGGAGGGCGCGGCGGATCGCCGCCTCCGGGCCTCCCTCGTCGCCGACGCGCGCCTCGCCGATCTCGAGGCGCAGCTGCTCGCGGGCCAGGGGCTGCCGGTCGGCGACGTGGACGAGCAGGCCGGCGACTTCGCCGTCCGCGTCTCGGTCGCGCCCTTCGACCTCACGTTGCCCGGGCCGCCCGAGGCCGCGACCAAGCGCCTGCGCGACGCGAAGGGCGCGGGCGATGCCGCGCGCGCCGCCGCGGGCGCCGCGCCCGCGCAATCGCTGTTCGCGCCGGCGAGCCCCGGGCAGCCCGGCCCGAGCCGCCGCATCAGCGTGCGCGTCTCCTGGACGGAAGGCGCCGACGAGGACTCGGTCGTGCGCGAGACCTACGGGCTCGACCCCGAGGCGGCCGCGCCCATCCTCGAGGCGCTCCAGGCCGCCACCGAGCAGCAGGCCGGCGAGCGCGAGTCTTCGGCCGCCGATGACGCCGCCCCGGACACGACGTCCCCCGTCACCGACCGCGACGACGGTCGGCCCGTCGAAGTCGAAGCCCCGTGACGCCCGCCGACCAGACGGCCACCGCAAGCGCGGCCCTGCCGCGCGCGCAGCAGCCCGCAAGTGCGGCCTTGCCGCGCGCGCAGCGAGCCGCAGGCGAGCGAAGGCGCACACGGCTCGAGCGAAGCCGGCTCAGGCTGGGCTTCAGCCTGATCGAGATGCTGGCGGTGATGCTCCTGGTCTCCATCGTGTTCTTCGCCGCCGCCAACTTCTATCGCCAGCTCAGCAGCGCGAGCGCGCGCGCGGCGGACCTCACGCGCAGCGCCCGCCGCGCTGTCTCGCTACTCGACCGCGTGGCGCGGGATCTCGAGTCCACGCTGCTGGTGAAGAAGCCCGACGGAACCGACGCGCTCGACCATCCTTGGCTGTTCCTCGGCGAGAGCGAGCCGGGCGGGAACGGCGCCGAGCGACTCAAGTTCGTGACGCGCAGCCCGAACCCGCGCAGCAGCGAGGGTTCGGAATCGGATCTCGCGGTCGTGAGCTGGCTTCTGCTGCGCGACGAGGACGGCGACCTCACGCTGCGGCGGGGCTCCGTGCCGCGCCTGCCCGAGAGCCTCGATCGGGACTTCCCGCCGGCCGAGGAGACCTTCCTGGTCGCGCGCGGCCTCTCCTCCTTCGGCGTCCGCTTCATGAACCAGGACGGCGAATGGAAGAGCGCCTGGGACTCTTCGCAGCTCGCAGACGCCGACGACCTGCCCATCGCGGCGGAGATCGAGGTGGGAATACTGCCGCCCGACGCGGCGGCGACGCAAGATGGCGTCGCGCCCGAGGCCGAGCTCTACACCCGGCGCGTCCTCCTCCCCGTGCGGCCCCTCGACATGAAGGCGCTCGTCACCGGCGAGGAGAGCCAGGAGAAGGCCGCGAAGGACGAGGACGGCGACGGCGTGCCCGACGAGCCCGAGGAAGGCGAGGAGGAGGAGGCACAGGCCTGCGTCACCGTACGCCAGTGCCTCGCGAGGAATCCCCAGGCGGCCGAAGCCGCGGCCTCCTTCGGGCTCTCGGAGGTGCTCGAGTCGATCGGCGACCAGTGCTTCTCCACGGTCGCCGGCAGCCTGCCGCCGGGCCTCACCGTCCAGGGCTGCGAATGAGCGCGCGAGGGCGTGGCGATCGGCGCCAGGGCTTCATCCTGATGGTGGTCCTGCTCTTCGCGCTGCTGCTCGCGAGCGCGACCGCGACCTTCCTGCGACGCACCACCGTGGACTCGCTCGTGATCCGGAACCGCAACGCCGCCGCCGAGGCCGAGGCCGCCGCGCGAGGCGGCGTGCGCCTCGCGATAGCGCTGCTGCTCGAGGACAAGATCCAGGAGCAGCAGAGCGGCTTCGCCAGCGAGAGCGGCCTCGACGTCTGGGCGCGCGCGAGCGGGATCGAACTGCCCGTCGGCGAAGGCGTCGAGCTGCGGCTCGCGATCGAGGACGCCGGGGAGCGCGTGAACCTGAATGCCCTGCTCGAGAAGGGCGTCGCCGCCAAGAACGCCGAGCTCTTCCTGACGGCGCTCTTCGAGCACGTGATCGACGAGATGGACGCGAAGCAGGGCGCCTACGATCCCGCCGCCCTGGCCGAGAGCCTGCTCGACTATCTCGACGACGACGACGTGCGCCAGAAAGGAGGGGGCGAGGACGACGCCTATCAGCGCCGCACCCCGCCCGCCCGGCCCGCGAATCGGCCCCTGCTCTCGGTGGACGAGCTCCGGGTCGTGGACGGCTTCGACGCGGCGCTGGTGGACGCCCTACGCCCGTTCGTGACGGTCCATCCCTACGGGCGTGGCGCCGGGATCAACCTCAACACCGCGCCGCCGCACGTGCTGGCGCTGCTCTTCCACGGCACCGGCAGCGACTTCCGCCTCGCCGACGAGGACACGGTGCGCGCGGTGCTGAAGGCCCGCGAGGACGGCGCCGTGATCTGCCCGGGCGAGGTGTCGAATCCCGTCTGCGTGCCCCAGGCCGAGGTGGTCGAGGGCACCGTCTTCCCCGAGACGACGATCGCGACGGACGTCTTCCTGGTGCGCTCCGAGGCCCGGGTCGGCGACGTGCGACGGACGATCGAGGCGGTGGTGGATCGCTCGAAGCCCGCCGAGCCGCAACTGCTATCTTGGCGCGTCCTGTGAAGGCGCGAAGGAACGTGACCTGGCCGATGGATCTCCAGCTCCGACGCGTGCTCGGCCTCGACCTCGGCAGCCACACCGTGAAGGCGGTGGAGCTGCGGCAGACGCTTCGCGGCGTCGAGTTCGGGCAGCTCCGTGCGCTGCCGCGCGGCGCCGATGCGCCCGGCGTCGCAGCGCCCGGCCCCGACGAGGATCCCGACGAGGCCTTCGCCCGCCGCCTGCGCCAGCTCGTCACGCTGCACCAGCTCCCGACCGATCCCGTCGTGGCCGCGCTGCCCTCGGATCGCGTCACCAGCCGCCGCCTCTCGTTCCCCTTCCGCGACCGCAAGCGCCTCGCCCAGGCCGTCCCCTTCGAGGTGGAGGCCGAGCTCCCCTTCGCCCTCGAGGACGTGCTGATCGATTGGGAGGTGCTCCGCAGCGACGCCGCCCGCGCCGACGTGCTCGCCCTGGTGGCGCCGCGCAGCGAAGTCGCCGCGATGCTCGCCGGCCTGCGCGCCGCGGGGCTCGAGCCGCGCGTGCTCGAGGCCGAGGGCCACGCCCTCGGCAACCTCGCCGCGCTCTTTCCGCAGCCCGGCGTCCGCCTCTTCGTCGACGTGGGACACCGCAAGACGACGCTCGCCCTGGCGGCGGAAGGCCGGGTCCTGGCGCTGCGCGCGCTGCCGATCGGCGGGCTCCACCTGACGCGCGCCCTCGCCCGCGAGCGCGGTGTTAGCGAGGCCGAGGCCGAGCGCGTGAAATGCGAGCAGGGCCTGTTCGTGCGACGGGGCGGCGAAAGCGAGCCGACGGCGACGTCGCCGGCTGCGGCCGGCGTGCTCGAGCGCCTGGCCCTCGAGATCGTGCGCACGATCGGCGCCGACGGCCCGACCCTCGAGGCGCTCGGCGCGCCGCTCGACGGCCTCGTGCTGCTCGGCGGAAGCGCGCGGCTGCCGCATCTCGACGCCTTCCTCGCCGCTCGCACGGGCTACGCAGCAGAGCGTTTCTCGTTTCCGCCGGGCGCCGCCGGGAGCGCGCTCGTCGCCGGTGGCGATCCCCTGCTCTTCGCCCCGGCCGTGGCGCTCGCTCTGCGCGGCTCGCTCCAGGCGAAGACGCGCACCGACTTCCGGCGCGACGAGTTCGCCTGGCGGCGCGATTTCGCCGGTGTCGGACGCGAGTTCCGCTCGACGGCGCGGATCGCCGCCGTCGCCGCGGGCCTCGCCGTCCTGCTCTTCGGTGCGGGATTCCTCTCCACCGCGCGGCGCGAGAAGGCCCTCGATGCCCAGGTCGCGAGCCTGTACGCCGCCGCCTTCCCGGGCCAGCCGGTGCCGGCGGATCCGTCGGCTGCGATGCGCGAGGCGGTGCGCTCGGCCCACGAGCGCGCCGACGCCCTCGGCGTCTACCGCGGCAACCTGTCGGCCCTCGACCTCCTGGCCGAGATCTCGGCGCGCGTTCCCGCCGATCTCGAGGTCGTGTTCGAGGAGCTCGCGATCGACCGCCAGGTCGTACGCATCCGGGGCTTCTCGAAGAGCTTCGAGGCGGTGGACCGCCTGAAGAGCGAGCTCTCGGGCTTCGAGCCCTTCTCCGAGATCCAGGTCAGCGAGATCAAGGACGAGGCCAAGCGCGGCGGCAAGAGCTTCAGCGTGACGATCAGCCTCGCCAAGACGGGAGAGGACGCGTGAGCGACCTCCTGGGCCGCATCCGCGATCTCCTCGCGAACCTCTCGCTGCGCGAGCGCATGCTGGTCGGCGCCGTCACCGCGATCGTCGCCCTGCTCCTGATCTGGGGCCTGGTCGTGGGCCCCATCGTCGGGCAGCGCAGCCGCGCGGTTCTGCGCGTCGAGACCGCCGAGCAGGAGATCCAGGGCCTCGAGCGCATGAAGCGCGACCTCGACGAGGTGAACGGGCGCCTCGCCCGGGTCGAGGGCCGCATCGCCCAGGGCCCGCAGGGCAACATCTTCACCACCCTCGAGTCGCTGGCGCGCCAGTCCGCGATCAAGGTCGAGTCGATGGAGCCCCAGGCCGCGCCCTCGAGCGGGCGCTACCGCGAGACCAAGGTGCAGGTGACGCTGAAGGGCGTCACGCTGCCCCAGGTGGTGAGCTATCTCGGCAGCATCGAGAGCGCGCCGCAGCTCCTCTCGGTGAAGAGCCTGCGCATGCGCACCCGCCAGGACAAGCCCGAGCTGCTCGACGTCACCTTCACCGTGTCGTCCTTCGAGGTGGCGGGATGAGCGCCGCCACGGCGGGCGAGCTCGAGCTGCCGCGCTGGGCGCGCAGCTGGGGGATCCCGCTCGGCTGCGTGCTGCTGACCCTGTTCTTCTTCGTGACGGGGCTGCCCACGGATCGCATCGGCGCCTACGCCACGGCCAAGCTCCGCGCCGCGACCGGCGCCGACGTCACGATCCGCGAGCTCGGGCTCGGCCTCGGCCTTCCCGTCGCGCTCTCGGCCCAGGGCGTGTCGCTGCGCTTCGCCGGTGCAGAGCCGTTCGAGCTCGAGCGTGCGAAGCTGCGACCCGCCTGGTCGCTGTCGTGGCTGCGCGGGCGCCCCGCCTTCGCGATCGACGTCGCTGGGCCCCTCGGCTCCGCCGACGGCACCGTCACCCTGGGCGCCGAGCCCGGCTTCGATGGCGCGATCGACGGCGTCGATCTCGCCCGCCTGCCGCTCGACTCGTGGCTTCCGGGCGCGAGCGCCGACGGCCGGCTGCGCGCGGAGGGCGTCGTGCGGCGCACGGACACGGGGCCTCGGGGCGAGCTGACGCTCGAAGTCGGCGAGGGCTCCTTGTCGGCTTCGAGCCTGCCCGTCGCCCTCCCCTACACGTCACTGCGTGGGAAGCTGCGCTTCACCGACGCGTCCGCCGTCGAGATCGACGGGCTGACTCTCGACGGTCCGATGCTCGCGGGCCGGCTCGAGGGCACGATCGGGCACTCCCCGATCGCGACCGACGCGCCGCTCGCCCTGAAGCTCCACGTCGAGGCGCGGGAGGCGTCGCTGCGTCCGATGCTCGAGGCGCAGGGCCTGCGCCTCGGTCCCGACGGCGGCGCCGACGTCACGATCTCCGGCTCCGTCTCGGCGCCGAGCGTGCGGTAGCCCGCGTGGCGGCGCGGCCCGAGTCGCTGGGGACGCTGCAGAGGGTCTTCAAGACGCTCGCCGACCCGACCCGGCTGCGCATCCTCGCGCTGCTCGAGCGCGAGGAGCTCGCGGTGCAGGACCTGATGCAGGTTCTCGGCATGGCGCAGTCGCGGGTGTCGCGGCACCTCGCGATCCTGCGCGGCGCAGGCCTGCTGCGCGATCGCCGCGACGGCACCTTCGTCTACTACCGCTTCGCAGCGCCCGAGAGCGACATCTGGCGCGAGGGCTGGGAGCTCACGCGCCGCTCCTTCGCGCCGGGCGGGCGCCTCGACGCGACGCTCGAGCGTGACGCGGCGGCCCTCGCGCGCGTGCTCGAGGCCCGCACCGCGCGAACGCGCGCCTTCTTCGACGCCGTCGGCCCCGAGTGGGACGCGCTGCGCAAGGTCTTCAACGACGACGCGCTGCGCGCGGGCGCGATCGCGCGCCTCGTGACGCCGGGCCTGCGCGTGGCGGACGTCGGCACCGGCACGGGCATCCTCGCCCTCGAGCTCGCGCGCCTCGGCCTCGACGTGATCGCGATCGACCACTCGCCGCGCATGCTCGACGCCGCCCGCGCGAAGCTCGCCGAGGCGGGCGTCGCCGGAGTGGACCTGCGCCGCGGCGAAGCGAGCGCCCTGCCCCTCGCCGACGCCGAGGTCGACGCGGCGCTCGCGCACATGGTGCTCCACTACCTGCCGAGCCCCGGCGACGCGATCCGCGAGATGGCGCGCGTGGTGAAGCCGGGCAGCGCCGTCGTGATCGTCGACTTCGTGCGCCACGAGCACGAGTGGATGCGCGACGAGCTGGGCGTGCTCTGGCTCGGCTTCTCGGAGGCGGAGGTGCGCGGCTTCTTCGCCGACGCGGGCCTCGAGGGCTTCCGACTCGAGGCCACGAGCACGCCGACCGCCGCCCGCGACCTCCCGGCGGGCTTCATCGCGAGCGGGCGGCGGCCTCGATCGACGCCCGCGGCGAGCCGCTAGCGACGTCACCCCCGCGCCCGACGACGAGGATCGCGCGCGACCCGCTGCGCGCGCTCGCGAGGGTGCGCAGGTGCAGACCGGGCCCGAGGCGCCCGAGATCCTTCTGCTCGACGACGATGGCGTCGCCCCCCGCCGCGAGGAAGGCGCGTGCGCTCCGCTCGTCGCGCAGTTCCGTCACGGGGCGGTGTCCGTAGTACGCGATCGCGCCGACCATCTCGGCGTTCCCGACGAGCCCGATCGGCACGCCGGCCGGCGTCACGGCGCTCGCGGCCTCCGCGACCGCGCGCAGCGACTTCTCGGGATCGACCGCCGGGAAGAGCGCGACGAAGACGAGGATCTCGAGCGCCACGAGCGTGACGAGGCTCGCGCCCACGAGCGCCAGCTTGCGCCGCACGCGCAGCCGGAGCGCGTGCTCGACGAGCACGCCCGCGAGCACCACGGTCGCCACCGCGGGGCCGAACGCCTTCGGCACACGCACGCTGCCGAAGCGATCCCAGCCGAGCGTGACGAGGCCCGCGAGACCGAGCGCCACCGCCAGCGCGAGCACCGCGCCCCGCACCCATCGCGGCAGCGGCCGCGGATCCTCCACCCAGCTCCGCAGCCCCTCCGCGCACGCGATCGCGGCGAGCGGATAGACCGGCAGCAGGTAGACACCGCGCTTTCCTGCCGAGAGCGAGAAGAAGACGGCGGCCGCGCCGACACCGGCGAGGACGAAGCGCCAGGCGCTGCGCTCATCGGAGAGGCCGGGCTCGCGCGCGACCGCGCGGAAGCGCAGCCACGCGAGGGGCCAGACCAGGGTCCAGGGCAGGAAGCCTGCCGGGAACTGGTGCAGGTAGTAGTGGAACGCGCGGCGGTGGGCCGTGCCCTCGAAGAAGCGACGCACCACGTTGTCCCAGAGCGCCGTGCCGGCATAGCCGGACGGCGCGAGCGCGACGGCCGCCACGACCCACGCGAGTCCGGGCCCGAGCGAGAGCACGAGACCGCGCCACGACACGAAGCGCCGTATCTCCGCGAGGCGTCGCTCCCACGCGAGGTACGCCGCGACGCCGAGCGCCGGCAGCAGGAACGCGACGGGGCCCTTCGTCAGCACGCCGAGACCGATCGCGGCGTGAAGCGCGACACGGTTCCTCTCTTCGTCACCGATGCGTCGATCGAGGCGCCACGCTGCGAAGAACGCGAGCGCCACGAAGGCCGTGAGCAGCGCGTCGAGGCGCGCGCTCCGGGCCATCTGCACGTATCCGGGCAGCGTCAGCAGGACGCCCGCGGCGAGCAGGCCCGTGCGTGCGCGGAACAGGCTGCGCCCGGCCGCGAACGCGAGGGCGACGGTTCCGAGCCCGGCGAGCGCGGACGGGAGCCGCGCCGCGGTCTCGGTCACGCGGCCGCCGGGCGCCCCGAACGCCGCCGCGAGCCAGTAGAAGAGCGGCGGCTTCTGGGTGTAGACGTCGCCGTTCAGGTGCAGCAGCACGAGCCCGCGCGCGCCATGGACGAACGAGCGCAACTCCTCCGCCACCGCGCCGTAGCGTGGCTCGTCGGGCGCCCAGAAGCCGGTGCGCCCGAGGCCTGCGAAGAAGAGCAGCAGCGCCGCGAGGACGACCAGGACCATCTCGGCGCGCGAATCCACGGGCCACGGCTTGCGCGTCACGGAGCACCTCGGCAGCAGGTCTGCGCGCGCCATGGCAGCGCCCCGGCGCGCGCGCGTCCATGAACTCGTCGTCATCTGCGCGGCAGATGACGACATCCTCACGCGCCACATGACGATGCGTTCACGACGGACCGCACCCGTTGTGCGCCGCCGCACCGCACGGAAGGATTGGCCCTCGGCGCGCAGGTCCTGCGCGGCAAGAAGAGCAGGAGGTGCGCATGACCGCGAGCAGCGCGACGCAGAGCGCGAGCGACGAGCGGGAGGAGTCCGCGACGCCGCCGGGGGCCGTCACGCCGGCCGTGGAGCGCCGCACCGAGGTGCGGGCGCACGCCCGCCGCGACACCGAGCGCTGGGATCTGCCGCGCGTCGCCTTCGAGCTGCGAAACCACGCCGCCGCTCTGCCGGTGGTCGTCGCGTTCGTGCTCGCGCGCGGCAGCCTCGCGAGCGGAAAGGGCGCGTGGATCGCGGCGCTGTCGCTCTGCAGCGTCGGCGTCCTGATCCGGGCCTGGTCCACCGTCCACTGCACCTACGCGCAGGGCTTCCGCAAGACGCTCGCGACCACGGGCCCCTATCGCTGGGTCCGCAATCCGCTCTATCTCGGCAACCTCGCAATCGTCGCCGCCGGGATCGCCGCCTCGGAGCAGGCATGGCTCGTTCCGCTGGGCGTCGTCTGGGCGCTCGCGGTCTACGACCGCGCCGTGCGCCACGAGGAGCGCCGCGTCGCGAGCCGCTACGGCGCAGCCTACGAGGTCTATCGCGCGGCGACGCCGCGCTGGTTGCCGCGGCCGCCGCAGCCGTTCTGGCCAGCCGGGCCGGCGCCCTTCCGGCGCTGCCTGCTGATCCAGTCCCGAGCGTTCCTGGTGCTGGCGCCATTCCTGCTGCGGGAAGCCCATCTGCTGCGGTTTCTGCGGCTCGGGTAGGCGATGCGCGCGCGCGGCCTCGTCCTGGCGCTCGTCGTCGCGCTCGCCGCGCTCGACGTCACGGAGCGCACGCACCCGAGCGCGCCCGCCGAAGCTCTCCGCGCGCCAGGGACGTCGCTCCTCGCCCTCGGCGACACTGGGAAGCCGTGGCGCTGGCCCGCGCTCCTCGACGGCCAGACCGTGGTCGCCGACGCCATGGTCCGCGAGGCGAGCCGCCGTCCGGTGGACGCGATCGTGCTGCTCGGCGACAACTTCTACTTCCGCGGCCTCGACGAGGCGCATCTCGTCGAGCGCGTGCGCGAGAACGTGGTCGCCCCCTACTGCTACTTCGTCGAGCTCGGAGGCCCGCGCGCGCGCGAGGTCGCGTCGTCGTGTCGCCTCCGGCCCGCGCTGCGACACCCGGTGCCGTTCTTCGCGGTGCTCGGCAACCACGATCTCGATCTGCCCCACAGCGCCGCCCTCGAGTCGGCAGGCGTGCGGGACTTCGTCTCCAACTGGACGCTGCCGGCCCGGCCGGTCGCGAACGCCGAGCTCGCCGGCGGCGTGAGCCTGGTCCTCGTCGACTCGACGACGCTGCAGCGCACCGGCGACGCCACGGCGCTGCGCGACGCGCTGTTGCGCGCGCGCGGGCCGTGGCGCGTGATCGTCGCCCACCATCCGGTCGGAGCCGACGACGGCGCGGCGGCGCCCGCGCACCGCGCGGAGCTTCGCTGGCGCCGATGGGTCCGGTCCGCGATCGCGAGCGCCGGCGTGCCGGTGCAGCTCTTCCTCGCCGGCCACCAGCACAGCCTCCAGATCATCGACCTGCACGACCCGCCCGAGCCGGGCCTCGTGGTGGTGGCTGGGGGCGGCTCGAGCACGCGCCGCGAGCGCGCGGGCAGCCCGGAGCGGCGCTTCTTCTCGGCGTCCTTCGGTTTCGCGCGGGTCGATTTCCTCGGTGCGCCCGGTGCCGAGCGCGCCTACGTCACCCTCGACCGCACCTCGCGCCTGCGCTGGCTGCTGGGCCTCGGCGCCGAGCAGGTCGCGCGCTGGTCCGTGGACGAGACCGGGGGAGCGCGGGCCGAGGCGCCCGGCACGGCGCTGCCCCGAGCCGGCGCGAGCTGAGGGCGCCCGTGACGCAGCCGCGTGCTGCCGCCCGCTCCGCCGCCTGTCATGATCATGGCGGCGGTGGCCGCTCCGCGCGGCGCTCGCCGGAGGTGACCCGCGGCGTGGCGAATCCCGTCCGCATCCTGCTGCTCGAGGACGACCGCGCGGCGGCGAAGGCCGTGGTCGAGGGCCTCGCCTCGCAGGGCTACGCCGTGGCCCACGCGGCCGACGTCGCGGAGGCCCTCGCGCATCTCGGCGCCGAGAGCTTCGACGCCGCGATCCTCGACCTGATGGTGCCGGGCGGTGGCGGCTATCCGGTGCTCGAGGCCCTGCGGACCCGCACGCCGGGCGTCCCGGTGCTGATCCTGACCGCGCGCGACACCCTCGAGGATCGGGTCGAGGGGCTCGACCGCGGCGCCGACGACTACCTGGTGAAGCCCTTCGCCTTCCTCGAGCTCGCGGCACGGCTGCGCGCCCTGCTGCGGCGGCCGGCGTCGCGCGTCGACGCGATCGCGCTCGGCCCGCTCGAGATCGACCCGCTGCGGCGACGCGTGCGGCGGGGCGACGTGGTGCTGAACCTGACGCCGAAGGAGTTCGACCTGCTGCTCTGCCTCGCCTCCCGGCCCGGGGACGTGCTCACCCGGAAGGATCTGCTGCGCCTGGTCTGGGACTATGACTTCGATCCCGGCACGAACGTGGTGGACGTGCACGTGAACCGGCTGCGGCGGAAGCTCGAGGACGCCGGTGTCGGCGAGCTGCTCCGCACGGTGCGAGGAGTCGGCTATGTCGCCGGCGAATAGCGGATCGCGGTGGCGTCGGCGCGTGGACGTGCGGCTCGGCCTCGGCCTGATCGGTGCGATCGGCGGTCTGCTCGTCGTGCTGATGTCGACCTACTTCTTCGTCTTCATCCACGACACCGTCGAGATCCTCGAAGCCGTCCTGCAGCACGAGCTCGACGCCGCCGATCCGGGGACCGGCGGGCGCGACGTCGTCGTCGCCGAAGCGCCTCACCACGCGCGCGGAGCGATCGCGATCCGCCGCGTCGGCCCCGACGGCACGATCGAGCTGCTCCGCGGCGAGTGGCCGTCGAGCGGCCGTACGTTCCACGCCGGGGCCTCGTCCCTTCGCCTCGCATTCGCGGGAGAGACCGACCAGCTCGTCGACGGGCGCGTCCTCCCCGATGGCGACCGTCTGGAAGCCGTGGTCTCGCTCGAGGAGTTCGCCCACGAACGCCGCGAGCAGTTCGCGCGGATCCTGCTGAGCCTCGCCTCGACGGGGATCGGCCTGGTCGTCGTCGCGTGGCTCGCCACCCGCCTCGCGCTCGCGCCGCTGCGGGCGGCGACGCGCGCCGTCGAAGGCATCGACGAGGGGCACCTCGACGCGCGCCTGCCCCTGCGCGGCGCCGGCGACGACATGGACCGGCACGCGCGCGCGCTGAACCACGTGCTGCAGCGCCTCGAGGACGCCTTCCAGCGCATGTCGTCCTTCAGCGCAGACGTCGCCCACGAGCTGCGGACGCCCGTGAACCGGATGCTGAACCTCGCCGACGTCGCGCTGCTCCGTCGCGGCGCAGAGGACGGGAGTCCGGACGGGAGTCCGGACGCGAGCTCCGACCTGATCGCGGTGCGCGAGGCCGCCGAGGACATGCGCCGCCTGATCGAGAACCTGCTGCTGCTCGCGAAGGGCGAGGAGGGTCGCCTGGCGCTGCGCCGCGAGCCGCTCTCCCTGGCGCAGCTCTCGGCGGACCTGCTCGAGCTGTTCCGCCCGACCTGCGAGGAGCGCGGGATCGACCTCTCCCTCGTCCTCCCCACCGACGACTGCAGCGTGGTCGGCGATCGCAGCCTGCTCCAGCGGGCGCTCTCGAACCTGCTCGACAACGCGGTGCGACACACGCCCGACGGCGGGAAGATCGAGCTGGCGGTCTCGGCCGACGACGCCAGGGTCGAGCTCTCGGTCTCCGATTCCGGCCGGGGCATCCCCGAGAGCGACCGCGAGCGCGTCTTCGAGCGCTTCGTCCAGCTCGACGAGGCGCGCACGGGAAACGGCATCGGCCTCGGGCTCGCGCTGGTGCGCATGATCGCGCGCCTGCAGGACGGCGACGTCTCGGCGGCGCGAAGCCCCCTCGGCGGCGCGTGCCTTCGACTCGCGCTGCCCCGCGCGCCGGCGAGCGACGAGCCCCGGATCGGCGCGACCTGAGGGCCGGATCGCGGCCCGCGCGGCGCCGCCCTGGTGGACCGTGCACCAGCGGTGCGATGCTCGCCGACGTGCGCGCCGTCCTCTTCGATGCCGCCGGCACCCTGATCCGCCTGCGCGAGCCGGTGGGCGAGACCTATGCGCGGCTCGCCCGCCCCTTCGGCGTGTCGCTTCCGGCGGGTCACGTCGACGACGCGTTCCGCCGCGTGTTCCGCCAGATGCCGCCCATGGCGTTCCCGGGCGAGAGCCCCGGGCGCGTCGCCGACCTCGAGCGCGGCTGGTGGCGCGAGATCGTGCGCCGTGCGTTCCGTGCTGCCGACGGCACCGCGAAGTTCAGCGACTTCGAGGCGTACTTCGACGCGCTCTGGACGCACTTCGCGGACGCGACGAGCTGGGACGCGATGCCCGGCGCGCGCGACGCCCTGGAGGCGCTGCGCGCCCGGGGCCTCCGCCTCGCCGTGGTCTCGAACTTCGACGGGCGCCTCCCGGGCCTGCTCGCGGGACTCGGCCTCGCGCCCGCCTTCGAGCTCGTCGTGCTGCCGCGCGACGCCGGCACCGCGAAGCCCGATCCGCGCATCTTCGCGTTCGCCCTCGCGCGCCTCGGCGTGGCGGCCCACGACGCGGTCTACGTGGGGGACGACGCCGACCACGACGTGGCGGGCGCCGCCGCCGCGGGCCTCCAGGCGATCCACGTCGCGTCGCTTGCTACGCTCGCCGCGCTGCCCCGACGCATCGAGACCCTCTCGAAGGAGGCCCGCCCGTGAGCGAGACCGCCGCGCCCCTCGACTTCTTCCGCGAGCGCTTCGGCGTCGACGACCGGAGCGTGGCCGCCACGCTCGGCACCGCCCTCGAGCGCCGCGTCGACCACGCCGACCTCTTCTTCGAGTATGCGACCAGCGACTCGGTCTCCCTCGAGGAGAGCCTCGTCAAGACCGGCGACCGGCACCTCGAGCAGGGCGTCGGCGTGCGCGTACAGAGCGGCGAGCGCCAGGGCTACGCCCACACCGACGAGATCACGCTCGAGAGCTTGAAGCTCGCGGCCGGCACCGCGCGCGCGATCAGCGAGCGCGCGGGCGGGCCGGGGGCCGTCGCCGTTCATCCGGCGCGACCGTCGCGCGACCTCTACCCGGTGGCGACGCCGCCGACCGAGGTCCCGGTCGAGAAGAAGGTGGCGCTCCTCGGCGAGATCGACGCCTACGCCCGGGGCCGCGACCCCCGCGTGAAGCAGGTGATGGCGAGCGTGGTGTCGCAGCATCGCGTCGTGCTGGTGGCGGCGAGCGACGGCACCCTCGTCGGCGACGTGCGGCCCCTGGTGCGGCTCAACGTGTCGGTGATCGCCGCCGACGGCACGCGGCGCGAGGTCGGCTATCAGGGCATGGGCGGGCGCTACGAGCTCGCGCGCGTGCTCGACCCTGCGGCGTGGCGACCCATCGTGGACGAAGCCGTGCGCGCGGCGCTCCTGAACCTCGACGCGAAGCCCTGCCCCGCCGGCACCATGGACGTCGTGCTCGGCCCGGGCTGGCCGGGTGTGCTGCTGCACGAGGCGGTGGGCCACGGCCTCGAGGGCGACTTCAACCGCAAGAAGACGAGCGCCTTCAGCGACCGCATCGGCGAGCGCGTGGCCGCGCCGGGCGTGACGGTCGTAGACGACGGCACCATCGCCGAGCGCCGCGGCTCGCTCAACGTCGACGACGAAGGCACGCCGACGCAGCGCAACGTGCTGATCGAGGACGGCATCCTGCGCGGCTACCTGCAGGATCGCCTGAACGCGCGCCTCATGGGCGTAGCACCCACGGGCAACGGCCGGCGCGAGAGCTACGCGCACCTGCCGATGCCGCGCATGACGAACACCTTCATGCTCGCGGGCCAGGACGACCCCGCCGACATCCTGCGCAGCGTGAAGCGTGGCCTCTACGCGGTCTCGTTCGCCGGCGGCCAGGTGGACATCACCAGCGGCAAGTTCGTGTTCAGCGCGAACGAGGCCTACCTGATCGAGGACGGGAAGCTCGGCGCCGCGGTGAAGGGAGCGACGCTGATCGGGAGCGGGCCCGAGTCGCTGCTGCGCGTCTCGCGCATCGGCAACGACCTCGCCCTCGATCGCGGTGTCGGCACCTGCGGCAAAGACGGCCAGAGCGTGCCCGTCGGGGTCGGCATGCCGACGATCCGCCTCGACCAGATCACCGTGGGAGGGACCCAGGCGTGAGCCAGGCTGCCGTCGGCCCCGACCTGATCCTCGTGGTGGACCGCGCCCTCGCGCGCGCGCGGGCCCAGGGCGCCGCCGCCGCGGACGCCGTCTGTCTCGAGAGCGACGGCCTCGAGGCCCGGGTGCGCGGCGAGGAGATCGACTTCGTCTCCCAGGCCCGTGAGCGCACGCTCGGGATCCGCGTCTTCGTCTCGGGCCCGGGCGGCCTGCGCTCCGCCGTGACCTCCACCAGCGATCTCTCGGCCGACGCCGTCGATCGCATGGCGGACGCGACGGTCGCGCTCGCGAAGGCGACCGCGCCCGACCCGACCGCGGGCCTGCCCGACGGCGACTTCGCGACGGATCTGCCCGATCTCGCGCTCATCGACCCGCGCGACCGCGAGGTGCCGATCGAGGCGCGCATCGCCACCGCGAAGCAGGCCGAGGCGGCGGCGCGCGCCGTCGACCCGCGCATCGTGAACAGCGAGGGCTCCCAGGTCACGACCGGCTTCCGGCGCGTCGCGTATGGCAACAGCGCCTTCTTCCGCGGCAGCTTCGAGAGCGCGAGCCACGGCCTCTTCTCGGAGCCGATCGCCCGCGAGAACGGCGCGATGCAGCGCGACTACTGGATGACCGCCGCGCGCCGCATCGCCGACCTCGAGGCGCCCGACGCCGTCGGGCGTCACGCCGCCGAGCGCGCGGTGCGACGGCTCGGCGCGAAGCGGGTGCCGACCGGCGAGGTGCCGGTGATCTTCGACCCGCTCACGGCGCGCAGTCTGCTCGGCCACGTCGCGGGCTGCGTCTCGGGCTACGCGATCTACCGCGAGTCGTCCTTCCTGCGCGAGCAGATGGGCGAGACGATCGCGAGCGAGCGCGTGACGATCGTCGACGACGGGCGTCTCCAGGGCGGCCTCGCGAGCCGTCCCTTCGACGGCGAAGGGCTGCCGACGCGGCGCAACGTCCTGGTCGAGAAGGGCCGCCTGCGGAGCTGGCTCCTCGACTCCTACTCCGGCCGCAAGCTCGGGCTCCCGAGCACGGGCAACGCCTCGCGCGGCGCCGCGAGCGCGCCCGGCGTCGGCACCACGAATCTCTGGCTCGAGCCCGGCGATCTCTCGCTCGAGGAGATGATCGCGCGCACCGAGCGCGGGCTGCTCGTGACGGAGCTGATCGGCCAGGGCTTCCAGCCCGTGACGGGCGACTACTCGCGGGGCGCGGCGGGCCTCTGGATCGAGGGCGGCCGCGTCGTGCACCCCGTCGAGGAGATCACGATCGCGGGCAACCTGGGCGAGATGCTGCGCGCAATCGACCTCGTCGGGAACGATCTGCTCTGGCTCGGCGCGACGGCGGCGCCCTCCGTGCGCGTCGCCCGCATGACCGTCGCAGGCGAGTGACGCGTGACGAAGACTGCTGCGCCGAACGTGATGATCGGGCTCGCGATGCCGGAGCTCGACGTCTGGTCGTCGCGCGTGACGGTCGCCCTGGGCATGAACCCCGGCCTCTTCACGGGGCCGGGCACCAACACCTACCTCGTCGGCACCGGCGCGAAGCGCATCCTGCTCGACACCGGCCAGGGCGCCGCGGCCTATCTGCCCGTGCTCGAGCGCGCGATGGCGCGGGCCGGCTGCACGGGCCTGCAGGAGATCGTGCTGACCCACGGGCACCCGGATCACATCGGCGGCGTCGCCGACGTGGTCGGCCGCTTCGGGAAGCTGCGCGTCTCGAAGCTCCCTGCGCCCGAGGACGTCGGCTGCCCCGTGCCGCTCGAGCCCCTCGGCGACGGCGACGTGGTCGAGACCGAGGGCGCGCGGCTGCGCGCCGTCTTCGCCCCCGGCCACGCCGAGGACCACCTGAACTTCGTGCTGGAGGAGGAGAACGCCCTCTTCAGCGGCGACAACGTGCTGGGCGTCGGCACGACCGTGATCCCGAGCCAGGGCGGCGACCTGCTCGACTACATGGCGAGCCTCGAGAAGCTCCTGGCCCTCGGCATCGAGCGCATCTACCCGGCCCACGGCCCGCGCATCGAGGACGGGCCCGCGAAGCTGCGCGAGTACCTGGCGCACCGCCGTGAGCGCGAGCGCCAGATCGTCGACGCCCTCGCCGAGATCGGCCCCGCGCGCCCATCCGAGCTCGTGGCCCGGATCTACACCGACGTGCCGAAGGTGCTGCACCAGGCGGCGGCGGAGTCGGTCACCGCGCACCTGGTGAAGCTCGAGCGCGAGGGCCGCGCGCGGCGCGTCGAGGCCGGCGTCGCGGGCCCCCGCAGCGCGCGCTGGGCGCTCGCCGGAGCGTGAGGCCGTGACGCATCCGATCGCCGAACGGCTGCGGCATCCCGACCCCGCGGAGCGTCGCGCCGCGTGCATCGCGGCGCCGGAGGATCCGTCGGCGGCGCTGCTGCTCGAGCTCCTGGGCGAGGCGCTGGGCGATCCCGCGAAGTCGGTCTCGCGGGCGGCGAGCGACGCCCTGGCGTCGATCGGCCGCCGCGAGCGCCACGTCGAGCAGGTGCTGCGGACGGCGCTGCGCAGCGACTCGCCGCGCCGGCGCTTCGCCGCGGCGTACACCAGCGTGCGGCTCGGGCCGCCGACGCCGAGCCTGATGCCCGCGCTGATCGATTCCCTCGCGAGCCCGGACGGCGACGTGCGCTGGTCGGCGGCACGCATGCTGGTCGACCTCGGCCGGCTCCACGGCGAGGTGCTCGGCGTGCTGGTCGGCCTGGTGCGCGCGGGGGACGACGCCGTGGTGCGTCGCATGGCCTCGTTCGCCCTGCGCGAGCTCGCGCCGGATCGGCCCGAGGCGGCGCGCGTCCTGGTCGAGGGCACGCGGGACGAGGCGGTCCACGTCCGGCGCGCGGCGTTCTCGGCGCTGGCCTCGCTGCTCGATCCGCCGCCGGAGGTCGGCGAGCGGCTGCTCGAAGCGATCGCCGGCGAGCCCGACCTCGCCTGCCGCCGCATCGCCGCCGTGGCCCTGGGCGAGCTCGGCCTCTCGAGCCCCGCCTCGCTGCCGAACCATTTTCGCGAGCGCCTGGTCGCGCTCGCTGCGGACGCCGCCGACACGGATCTGCGACGCGCCGCGGAGCGCGCGCTCGCGCGCCTCGACGGCGTCGGCAACGGAAGGGAGGACGGATGAGCGCGCGTAACGTGATCGTGACCGGCGGCACCGGCGCCCTCGGCGCCGCGGTGGTGCACGCGTTCCTCGGCGAGGGTGCGCGCGTGGTCGTGCCGTGGATCGTCGCGGCGGAGCGCGAGCGCGCGGCGGCGGCGGAGCCCGCCGCTCTCGCGGCGGGGCGCCTCGTCCTGCTCGAGGCCGACGTCGCCGACGAGGCCGGCGCGAGCGCCGTGACCCGCGCCGCCGGCGAGCCCGTGGTGCTCGTGAACGGCGTCGGCGGCTTCGCGGCCGGCACCGTCCACGAGTCCTCCCTCGACGACCTCGACCGGATGTGGCGCACCAACGTACGCTCGCTGGTGGCGATGAGCCGGGCCGTGCTGCCAGGCATGATCGCGCGCCGCGCGGGCGTGATCCTGAACGTGGCCTCGCGCGCCGCGATCGACCGGCCCGGCGGCATCTCGGCCTACGTCGCCGCGAAGGCCGCAGTCGCGGCCCTCACCGAGACGATGCAGAAGGAGGTCGCCGCGTCGGGCGTGCGCGTGAACGCCGTCGTGCCGACGACGATCGACACGCCCGCGAACCGCGCCGCGATGCCGGACGCCGACGCGTCGCAGTGGACGTCGCCCGCGCGCATTGCCGCGGTGCTGCGCTTCCTCGCGAGCGACGACGGCGCGACGGTGCGGGGCGGGCTGGTGCCCGTCTGAGCCCGGCTGGCCCGATCGAAGATTTCGAGTAATCTCGAAAAAGAGACGGTTTCGGTCCCACTTCGCGCGTGACGGCTCGGATGGCACGCGGCGACGGGACGGATCCACCCAGCACGACGCATCAACCAAGAACGGGAGACGCACGATGACCATGATCGGACAGCCGGAGCCGGCCTGGACGGCCGTCGCCTACGTGAAGGGCGAGCAGAAGACCCTCTCCAACAAGGACTACGCCGGGAAGTGGCACGTCCTCTACTGGTACCCCCTCGATTTCACGTTCGTCTGCCCCACCGAGATCAAGGGCTTCCAGGACCTCTCGGACGACTTCAAGGACGACAAGACCGAGGTGATCGGCGTCAGCACCGACTCGTTCTTCAGCCACAAGGCCTGGTTCGCCGACAAGAAGACCTTCCCGAAGGACATCACGCACCCGGTCGTCGCCGACACGAACCACGCGGTGAGCCGCGCCTTCGGCGTGCTGAAGGAAGACCAGGGCATCGCCTTCCGCGCGACGGTCGTGGTCGACGACAAGGGCATCGTCCGCTCGGTCTCGGTGAACGACCTCTCCGCCGGCCGCAGCCCGCAGGAGACGCTGCGCACCGTGCAGGCCCTCCAGAGCGGCGGCCTGTGCGGCGCGAACTGGAAGAAGGGCGACGCGTTCGTCGGCTAGTCGCCGCGAATCGGCTCGAATTGCGCGGGGGCCAGAGGGCCCCCGCGCCCGTCTCGGGAGGTGAAGCGTGGGCGCGAGGCTCGAGAAGCTCGAAGGCGACGCCTGGCAGGATTTCACGAAGGCGCCGGTCGCGGTGCTGATGCTCGGGAAGAGCGACTGTGCCGCCTGCAACGAGTGGACGGCGGAGCTCGAGACTTTCCTCGCCGCCGACGATCGCTTCGCTGGCGTGCGCTTCGGCAAGATCCTGCTCGACCGGCCCGGCCTGATCTCCTTCAAGAAGGCGAATCCCTGGATCGCCGACCTCCACGAGCTGCCGTACAACGTCATCTTCGTGAACGGCGAGCGCGTGAAGTCGTGGGCGGGCGGCGGCGCCGACCGCCTGGTGACGCGCCTCGAGCGCGCGCGCGGCGGCGGCGAGTAGGCGCAGCGGCGCTCCGGCGGCGACGCCTCAGGCGCCGCCTCCTCCCTCGCGCCCGCCCTCGGTCTGGCGGCGCGGATCGAGCAGCCGCGCGAGCTCGGCCTCGGGCAGCAGCCCCTCGGCCAGGCAGATCTCGCGCACCGTGCGGCCCTCGGCCATCGCGCGCTTCGCAATCGCAGCCGCGCGGTCGTAGCCGATGCGCGGCACCAGGGCCGTCACCAGCGCGAGGCTGCGCTCGACCCATCCCTCGGTCTGCGCCCGATCCACCTCGAGCCCGTCGATGCAGCGCTCCGCGAAGAGCCGCGAGGCGTTCGCGAGCAGGCGGATCGACTCGAGCAGGTTCCGGGCGAGGAGCGGCAGGAAGACGTTGAGCTGCAGCGGGCCGCCGAGGCCGCCGACGGTGATCGCGGCGTCGTTCCCGATCACCTGCGCCGCGACCTGCGTCACCACCTCGCAGAGCACCGGGTTCACCTTCCCAGGCATGATCGACGAGCCGGGCTGCAGCGCCGGCAGCACGAGCTCGGCGAGGCCGCCGCGCGGTCCCGACGCCAGGAGCCGCACGTCGCTCGCGATCTTGTGGAGCGACACCGCGACCGTCCGGAGCTGCCCGCTCACCTCGACCGCGGCGTCCTGGGCGGCCTGGGCCTCGAAGTGGTCGGCGGCCTCCCTGTACGCGAGACCGGTCGCGTGCGAGATCCGGGCGATCGTGCGCGCGGCGAAGCCCGGCGGACAGGTGAGCCCGGTGCCGACGGCCGTGCCGCCGAGAGCGAGCTCGGCCAGGGCGTCTCGCGCCGCCTCGACGCGCGCGACGCCGAGCTCGACCTGGCGCGCGAAGCCGCCGAGCTCCTGGCCGACGCGCATCGGCGTCGCGTCCATGAGGTGCGTGCGGCCGAGCTTCACCACGTCCTGGTGCCGCTCGGCCTGGCGCCGGAGCGACGCCTGGAGCGTGCGCAGGGCCGGCAGCAGGTCTTCGTGCAGGGCCTGGCGGGCCGCCACGTGGAGCGCGGTCGGGATCACGTCGTTCGAGCTCTGGGCGACGTTCACGTCGTCGTTCGGGTGCACGCGCCGCCCGTCCCCGAGCAGCGCCGACGCGCGGTGGGCGATCACCTCGTTGGCGTTCATGTTCGTCGAGGTGCCGGAGCCGGTCTGGAACACGTCCACCACGAAGTGTCGATCGTGCTCGCCGCGCTCGACCTCGGCCGCGGCGGCCGCGATCGCGCGCGCGAGCGCGGGCTCGAGGAGGCCGGTCTCGCCCGCCGTCTCGGCGGCGCAGCGCTTCACGAGCGCGAGGGCGGCGAGGAAGCGCCGCGGCAGGCCCTCGCCCGAGACCGGGAAGTTCCGCCGCGCGCGCTCGGTGGACGCGCCCCAGAGCGCGTCGGCGGGCACCTCCATCTCGCCGAGGGAGTCGCGCTCGATGCGCGTTCCGCCTGCGCCGCTCGGCTGGTGCGTCCCGCTCTTCGGACGCGGCCCGCCCGTCTCGTGCGTGTCGTGCGCCACCTCGGCCCTCCCCCACGCGCCTGCGTGGATGTCCGCGGCACCGGCTCAACGTATGGTAGGCAGCGATGCCGCCGCCGGCCGAGCCCGCGATCCCCCCGCCGCGTCGCGCGCCGCGCCCCGCGCGCCGGCGGCGCCGCGCACTCGCCCTCGGCCTCGGGCTCGCCGCGGCCGGCCTCGGTACCGGCGAGGCGGCCCGCCACGAGCTCGGTCCCTTCCGTCCGCCCGACGTGACGCTCGCGAGCGGCGCGCGGCTCGAGCGGCGGCCCTGCGACTTCGATCCCGGCGGCTGGGGCGCGCGCGCGAGCTGCGCGCGCCTCCTGCCGAGCGACGGCGCCGGAACGCTCGCGGTCGTGATCCTGCACGCGCCGCCCTGGGTCCGTCCCGGAACGCCGCTCCTCTACGTGACCGGCGGGCCGGGCCAGGCGACCGGCCTCGACGCGGCGTCCCTCGACAGCTGGCGCGCCTGGCGCGACGCCCTCGGCCACGACGGCGACCTCGTGCTCTTCGATCCGCGCGGTACCGGCGACTCGCGGCCGCGCCTCGACTGCCCCGAGAGCCGAAGGGTGCTGCGCCGCGAGCTGCCCGATGCGCGCGAGCCGCGCGACACCTTCGCCGAGGAGGCCGCGGCGCTCCTCGCCTGCCGCGAGCGTCTCGCGCTCCGGGGCGTCGACCTTCGGCGCTACACCAGCCAGCGCAGCGCCGACGACGTCGCAGAGCTGCTCGAGGCCCTGGGCGGCCGCGACTGGAACCTCTACGGCGTCTCCTACGGCACGCGCCTCGCGCTGCGCGTGCTGGCCGACCATCCCGAGCGCCTCCGCAGCGTGATCCTCGACTCGGTCTATCCGCCCGACGTGGACGCCTTCGCGACCTGGCCCGCGGTGCTCGACGGCGCCCTCGACACGCTGCTGCACGGCTGTGCCGCGGACGACCGCTGCGCGGACGCGTATCCCGATCTCGAGACGAAGCTCGACGCGCTGCTCGCGCGCGCACGCGCGACGCCGCTCCGCTTCTCCGTGCCCGATCCCGACGGCGGGCCCGTGCTCGAGGTCGCGATCGACGACCACCGGCTGGTCGCGGTTCTCTTCGACGCGCTCTATCGCTGGGAGCGCATCCCGGAGCTGCCGCGGCGGATCGCGAGCGCCGCCGAGGATCCGAAGGCGGCCCTCGGGCCGCTCGTCGACGACTTCATCACCTCGCTGCTCGATCCCGACGCGAGCGACCTCGCCTACTACGCCGTCGAGTGCCAGGACGCGCCGCCGCGGCCGACGCGCGCCGACCAGCTCGCACGCTCGGCCGCGCACCCGCGCGTCCTGCGCTACGTGCGCGACGACTGGGACCTCGACCCCTGCCGCGTGCTCGCCCTCCCCCCCGCGCCGCCCGCGGTGTCGGCGCGGGTGGTCTCGAAGACGCCGGTCCTGCTCCTCGCCGGCGAGTACGACCCGGTGACGCCCGTCGCCTGGGCGAAGGACGCCGCGGCAGGCCTCGAGAACGGCCAGGTCTACGTCTCGCCCGGGATGGCGCACGGCGTGCTCGACGGCGACGAATGCGCGGCGGACGTGGCGCGCGCGTTCCTGGAGGAGCCGAGGCGGCGGGTCGACCTCGCCTGCGAGGACGAGATCGAGGACGTCCCGTTCGAGCTGCAGGGCGACTCTCAATGAATCAGTTGTGCTCCGCTGATTGTGTCCCGGCACGCGACGTGCTGTTGCAGGCGGCATGCAGCGCGCATCCACGATCTTCACGCCGCCCTTCTGTCCCAACCCGGGCTGCCGATTCCATCGCAATCCAGAGGGTTGGCGCTTCAAGAAGGCGGGCTTCTTCGTGCGCCAGGCGGCCCCACGCCGGATCCAGCGGTACCGCTGTTCACAGTGCCGCCGCTCCTTCAGTTCACAGACCTTCTCCACCACCTACTGGCTGCGCCGCCCCGCGCTGCAGCCGGTGATCTTCGGCCGCCTCCTCGGCTGCTCCGCCTACCGCCAGATCGCCCGCGAGCTCCGCGTCTCGCCGACCACCGTCCTGCGTCAGACCGTCCGCCTCGGCCGCCACTGCCTGCTCCTCCACGAGACGCTGCGTCCTCACGCTGCGCCTGCGGAGCCCCTCGTCGTCGACGGCTTCGAGTCCTTCGAGTTCAGCCAGTACACGCCCGTCCACTTCCACCTCGCCGTCGGTGCCGAGTCGCACTTCGTCTACGGCTTCACCGACTCGGAGCTGCGGCGCAAAGGCCGGATGACCGCGCGCCAGCGGGCGCGGCGGGCCGAGCTCGAAGGGCGCCTCGGCCGTCCCGATCCGAAGTCGATCGAGCGCGAGATGGCGGCGCTGCTCGAGATCCTGGTCCCGACCGGCGCCCGCATCAGCCTGCGCTCGGACGAGCACCCGGCCTATCCCCGTGCGCTCCGCCGGCTTCGGGACCGGCGCTTCGACCACGCCGTCACGTCGTCGCGCGCCGCACGCACGCCCCAGAACCCGCTCTTCCCGGTGAATCTCGTCGATCTCCTGATCCGCCACTCGAGCGCGAACCACAAGCGCGAGACCATCGCGTTCGCGAAGCGGCGCCAGAGCGCCGCCGAGCGGCTCGCGATCCTCCTCGTCTGGCGCAACACGATGAAGAGCTTCTCGGAGCGCAAGCAGGACGCTTCGCCCGCCGAGCGACTCGGGATCCTCGGGCGCAAGCTCCAGGTCGAGGACGTGCTCGCGCAGCGGCTCTTCCCGACGCGGATCGCGCTCCCCGCGCGCTGGGCCGACTACTACTGGCGCGAGATCCCGACGCGCCGCATCCCGAACCCGGTCCGGCATCGCGCCGTCTACGTGATCTGATCCGGGCGCATCCGGTCGCGGGAGGAACCGACCTCGCGGTCGTCAGACACAATCAGCGGAGCACAACTCACTGAATCAACGTGCGGTCCGCGAAGCCCTCGTCGTAGCCATGGAACCAGGCGAGCTCCGGCTCCGGCCAGCGCCAGCAGAAGAACCCGTTGCCGTTGTCGAAGTCGACGAGCCAGAGGCCCTTCACCTCGAGCCCGAGGGCTTCCATCTCGCGCGCCCAGCGCCCGATCACACGCTCGACCTCGGCGGCGGTCTGCGCGCGGCGCTCGGCGCCGGCGCTCGCGCCCTCACCCGCGGCGACGAGGGCCTCCGCCTCGCGCACCGCGCGCTCGGTCCGCTGGCGCACGTCGGGCAGCAGCTCTCGTGCGGCGGCGAGAGTCCATGCGCGGCGCGGCTCGTCGCTCATTCCACGACCCTACCCCAGGCCCGCTCGCGCCGGCCCTTGACCCGCCCGGAGCCCGCCGGTACCCCCCGCCTCCATGTCCACCGTCGCCGACCGCCGCCCGCCCGTGCTCGTGCTCGCGAGCGCCTCGCCGCGCCGCCGCGATCTGCTCGCGCGCGCCGGCGTCGCCTTCGAGACGCAGCCCGCGGACCTCGACGAGACGGCCGCGCCCGGCGAAGAGCCCCACGACCTGGTGGCGCGCCTCGCGCGCGAGAAGGCCGGCGCCGTGGCACGCGCGCTCCCCGGCGGCGCCGCGCGCATCGTGCTCGGCGCGGACACGATCGTGGTCGTGGACGGCGAGGTGCTCGGCAAGCCCGACGATCCCGAGCACGCGGTGACGTTGCTGCGCCGTCTCGTCGGGCGCGCCCACGAGGTGTTCACGGGCGTGGCCCTGGTCGCGAGCGGCGGCGCTGTGGTGGGCGAGGCGCGCGTCACGAGCCGGGTGCTGATGCGCGCCGCGGGAGAGGACGAGATCCGCCGCTACGTCGCGACGGGCGAGCCCCTCGACAAGGCCGGCGCCTACGCGGCCCAGGGCGAGGGCCGTCGCTTCATCCACGCGATCGAGGGCAGCGAGACCAACGTGATCGGCCTCCCGATGGACGAGACCCTCGCGCTGCTCGCGCGCGCCGGCATCGAGCCCGGCGTGCCGGGATGAGCGACGTCGCCGCGCGGCTCGCGGCGCTGCGCGCCCGGATCGCGTCGGCCGCGCGGCGCGTCGGCCGCGACCCGGCCGCGGTGACGCTCGTCGGCGTCTCGAAGCGCGTGACGGCGGAGCGTGTGGTCGAGGCCGTCGCAGCGGGGCTCCAGGATCTGGGCGAGAACTACGTGCAGGAGGCGAAGCCGAAGCGCGCCGCCGTCGAGGCCGCCCTCGCCGCCCGAGGACTCCCGCCGCCGCGCTGGCACGGCATCGGGCGTCTCCAGCGCAACAAGTCCCGCGACGCCGTCGCGCTCTTCGACGTGCTCCACACCGTCGATCGCGCAGAGCTCGCCGCCGAGCTCGAGCGACGCCTCGCCGCGGATCCGTCGCACGCCGGGCGGCGGCGCCTCGAGGTGCTGCTGCAGGTGAGCCTGTGCGGCGAGCCCCAGAAGGGCGGCGCGACGCCCGAGGAGCTGCCGGCCCTGCTCGAGGCGTGCGCGAAGCTCCCTTCGCTCGAGGTGACGGGCCTCATGACGATCCCCGCCGACGGGCTCGCGCCCGACGCCCTGCGCGCGGTCTTCGCCCGCCTGCGCGAGACGGCGCAGGCGCTGCGCGGAATGCCGGGCGGCGCGGGCCTCGCGAAGCTCTCGATGGGGATGTCGAGCGACTTCGAGACGGCGATCGAGGAAGGCGCGACGCACGTGCGCGTCGGTACGGCCCTGTTCGGGCCGCGGGAGGAAGCGGCATGACGTTCGCGGAGCGGCGCGTGGGATTCGTGGGCGGAGGCGCGATGGCCGAGGCGCTGGCTGGCGGGCTCGTCGCGGCCGGCCACGCGCGGGAGCGGATCCGGATCGCGGACCCCGACCCCGCGCGGCGCAAGCGCCTCGACGAGCTCGGCCTCGCCGCGAGCGCCGACAACGCAGACGTGGTCGCGGCGAGCGATCTCGTCGTCCTCGCCGTGAAGCCGGGCCTGGTCGCGCCGGTGCTCAGCGGCCTTGCGGCGGCCCTGCCGCCGGAGACCGTCCTGCGCCCGCTCTACGTGTCGATCGCCGCGGGCGTCCCGCTCGCGGCCCTCGAGCGCGCGCTGCCGCCCGGCGCCCGCGCGGTGCGCGCGATGCCGAACACGCCCGCTCTGGTGCGCGCCGCCGCCACCGCGTTCTGCGCCAACGCCGCCGCGACGCCCGCCGACCGCGCCGCCGTCCGCGCACTCTTCGAGGCGGTGGGACGGGTCTGGGAGGCGCCGTCGGAAGGGCTCCTCGACGCCGTGACGGGCCTCTCGGGCAGCGGCCCGGCCTACGTCTTCGTCTTCCTCGAGGCCCTCGGCGACGCCGGCGTGCGCATGGGCCTGCCGCGCGACGCCGCCTACGAGCTGGCGTTCCAGACCGTGCTCGGCGCCGCAAAGCTCGCGCTCGAATCGGGTCGTCACCCGGCATCCTTGAAGGATCAGGTCACGTCTCCGGGAGGCACCACGATCGCCGGCCTCGAGCGCCTCGAAGCCTGCGGCTTCCGGGCCGCGGTCCACGAGGCCGTCGCCGCCGCCACCGCCCGCTCGCGCGAGCTCCGGGGACCCGTGTGAGGGGCATCACGTTCAAGAGTTCCGGGGGTTCGGTCGATCTCCTGCATGGTCTCGAACCCCGGAGGAGCCCATGCGCCTGACGCCGCTCGACATCCAGAACCACCGCTTCGCGGCCCGGCTCCGGGGCCTCGATCCGGCGGAGGTCGAGTCGTTCCTGCGTCTCGTGTCCGAGGACTACGAGGCCCTGGTGCTCGAGAACGAGGCACTGAAGTCGCGCTCCTACGACCTCGAGAAGCGCGTCGCCGAGCTCGAAGCCCAGGAGCGCGTGCTGCGCGAGACCCTGGTCATGGCGCAGACGATCGCCGAGGACCTGAAATCCACCGCCGTCCGGGAGTCCGAGACGATGATCGGCCAGGCCGAGGTGAAGGCCGAGAAGATCCTCGACGCGGCCCACCGCCGCGCCGCGAAGCTCGCCGAGGACATCCGCGAGATGAAGGGCCTGCGCTCCCGCCTCGCGGGCGCGGTCCGCAGCACGATCGAGACCCACCTCGCCCTGCTCGAGGGCCTCGCCGACCCGCTGCCCGAGGATCCGCTACTCGACGGCAAGATCACCTACCTCACGCGCCCGACGCCGGTCGCCGCCCAGGGTGGCGGCGGAGGCGCTTGACGGAAGGCGCTCCCCGCCTGAACGTTGGCCGCGCCGTGGGCGGGGTCGCGTTCTGGATCCACGTCACGCCGCGGGCGAAGCGCCCGTCGGTCGGCGGCACGCAAGGAGATGCGCTGCGCGTGGCCGTATCGGCGCCTCCCGTCGAAGGGAAGGCGAACGCGGCCTGCGTGGCGGCCCTGGCCGAGGCGCTCGAGGTGCCCCGCGCGTCGATCTCGCTCGATCCTGCTGCGCGCGGGCGGCGCAAGCGGGTCGGCGTGAGCGGCGATGCCGAGGATCTCGAGCGGCGCCTCCGGGCACTGGCCGAGCGGCCCTGACGGGGCCGCCGGGAGAGAGGAGCAAGGCGGTTTCATGCCCACCTACGAGTACCGCTGCGACAAGTGCGGCCACGAGTTCGAGCGCGTGCAGCGCATCACCGAGGATCCGATCAAGAAGTGCCCGAGCTGCGGCGC
>Ga0105107_10000021_pt1 | contig 71644 bp, 63 predicted proteins | sample PPLLaktember2015_6_FD_79335 | JGI IMG/M metagenome (GOLD analysis project Ga0105107, IMG submission 79335) | Freshwater sediment microbial communities from Prairie Pothole Lake near Jamestown, North Dakota, USA - PPLs Lake P8 Core (1) Depth... | ecosystem: Environmental > Aquatic > Freshwater >...
CCACCGAACTCGGCGCGCTTCGCACGCGACTCGACGGGCTCGCGCGCGAACTCGGCTTCGACCAGGTCGGCGTCGCCGGTATCGAGCTCCCGGACGACGAAGCGAATCTCGAGCGCTGGATCGCGGAACGGCGCCACGGCGGGATGGACTACATGGAGCGGCACGGCCGCTGCCGGAGCCGGCCCGGCGAACTCGTGCCGGGGACGCTCCGCGTCATCAGCGTACGCATGGCGGCCAATGCGCCGGACGCAGCGCCGGCAGCCAGCGTGCTCGCCGACGGGCGCAAGGGATTCATCGCGCGTTACGCCCTAGGCCGCGACTACCACAAGGTGCTGCGCGGGCGTCTCGCCGACCTCGCGGCGCGGCTCGAGGCAGAGATCGGTCCGTTCGGCTATCGGGCGTTTGTTGATTCGGCGCCGGTGATGGAAAAACCGCTCGCGCGGAACGCCGGCCTCGGCTGGATCGGCAAGCACACGAATCTTATCAACGAGCGTGCGGGATCGCTCTTCATGCTCGGCGAATTGCTCACGGACCTGCCGCTGCCCGTCGACGCGCGCTCACCCGATCGCTGCGGCACCTGCAGCGCCTGCCTCCCCGCCTGCCCGACCGGCGCAATCACGGCGCCATACCAACTCGACGCGCGGCGCTGCATTTCCTACCTGACGATCGAGCATCACGGCCCGATTCCGGAAGCGCTTCGCGGCGCCATCGGCAACCGGATCTTCGGCTGCGACGACTGCCAGCTCGTCTGCCCCTGGAACAAGTTCGCGCGCGTTGCGGCCGAGCCCGACTTTCGCGTGCGCCATGGACTCGACGCGCCGGATCTCGTCGAACTCTTCGGCTGGACGGAAGCGGAGTACGAGGAGCGCAGCAGGGGCAGCGCCCTGCGGCGGCTGGGATACCGGCGATGGCTGCGGAACATCGCCATCGCGCTCGGCAATGCGCCGCGCTCGGATGCTGCCGCTGTTGCGCTTGCCGCGCGCCGAGATGATGCGGACCCGATCGTGCGCGAACATGTGCGATGGGCGTTAGGGCGCCAGCTCAGGCACGCACGGGATTGACGTAGTGCCGGCCGCTCGTGGTCTGGCGGATCGTGTCGAACAGGTCGTCGAAGTCGCGTGAATTGTTCGCCGGGTCGATCTCGGCCGTATTCACGATCAAGAGCGGCGACGCCGTGTACTGGTGGAAGTACCGCGTATAGGCCTCGCCGAGTTTTTCGAGGTACGCGGCGTCGATGTACTTCTCGTAAGGAATGCCGCGCTTGTCGATGCGCGCGAGCAGGATATCGACGGGCGCCTGCAGGAACACGACGAGATCCGGAACCGGCGCATCCAGCGCGAGTCGCGTGTATACCTGATCGTAGAGCTTGAATTCCTCGTCATCGAGGACGATGCGCGCAAACAGCCGGTCCTTGTCCAGCATGTAGTCGGCAACGCGCACCTGCGCGAAAAGGTCGTGCTGGCGCAATTCCGACAGTTGCCGCGCCCGCTGGAACAGGAAATGGAGCTGGGCCGGGAACGCAGCGGCCCGCCGATCCTTGTAGAAGCGCTCGAGGAACGGATTCTCCATCGGCTGCTCGAACACCGTGCCGGCGCCGATCGAGGCGGCGAGCTTGCGCGCAAGGCTCGTCTTGCCGACGCCGATCAGGCCTTCGACGACGACCAGCCGGTGTGGCCAGCTTTCACGTTTTTCTTCAGTCGTCACCGGATTCCCGCGCGGCGAGCCGCTCGATGCCTTCGCCCGACACCCGATCCCGGAGCACGCGGACTCGAGCAAGTCCCGGCACCCAGAGTTCCGCGGCGATTTCCGCGAGAGGATACAGCACGAAATTGCGCTGGTGCAGGCCCGGATGCGGTAGCCGAAGGCCCGGCTCGTCCGCCTGCAGGTCGCCGATCGCCAGCAGGTCGAGATCGATCAGGCGCGGACCCCAGCGTACTTCCGGTTCGGCCTTTCCCATGCGCCGCTCGATCGCCTGCAGTTGCGCAAGCAGTTCCCGCGGCGCCTTCGTCGTCAGGAGGCCCGCAACGGCATTGACGAACTCGGGCTGATCCTGAGGACCCATCGGCTTGCTCCGCCAAAGCCGCGACCGGAGCACGAGCTGGGTGCCCGCAATCCCGGCAAGCGCCCCGAACGCGGCTTCCACCTGCCGCCGCGGGTCGGAAAGATTGCTGCCGAGGGCGACATAGGCCGGCTGCCAGCGCATCGGTCGCGCTCAGGTTTCGGCCGCCGGAGCCTTGCGACCGCGGCCGCCGCGACGCCTGCGCCGGCGACGCGGGGGGCCGTCGGCCTGCCCGCCCTCGGCGGAATCGGCGCCGATGCGCTGTAATTGCGCGTCCTGCGGCAATTCCTGGATCTCCGTCCACCAGCGGGCGATTTCCGGGTCTTCCACTCCGGCCTCCGCGCGCAGCAGCAGGAAGTCGTAGGCCGCGCGGAATCGCGGATGGCTGAGGAAAGCAAGCGCGCGCCGCCCCTCGCGGCGATGAAATCGCGGCTGCAAGGCGAGCAGTTCACGCATCGGAATCGAAAAGCGCTTCGGGATGCCGATGCGCCGGTTCTGCACGGCGACGACCTCATCGACCGCATCCGCGATCGCCGCACCGGGATGCATCCCGGACTCGAATCGGCGTTGCGCCGCGGCCGAGACCGGCCCGAACAGCAGCACGGCGAACAGGAACATCGGCGTAACCGGGCGGTCTTCGGCGACACGCCGGTCGGTATTCGCAAGCCCCGCATGGATAAGCCTCTGCGCGAGTCCGTCGGTTTCCGTGGCGAGATTGGCCGCCGTCGCCGGGAACAGGTGCTTGAAAAGGCCGTGCCTCTGAAGCAGATCGAAGGCGCGCTCGCCAAAGCCCGCCAGGAAGAGTTTCAGGAATTCGTCAAGAAGACGCGCCGGCGGGATGTGCTCGAGGAGGCCCGCGAGCGTCTCGAATGGTGCGCGCGTCGATTCGTGCAGGCTGAAGCCAAGCTTCGCCTCGAAGCGCACGGCGCGGAGCATCCGGACGGGGTCTTCGCGATACCGCGTTTCCGGGTCGCCGATTAGCCTCAGTGTCCGGGCGCGAACGTCATCGGTGCCGCCGACGTAATCCCAGATCGAGAAGTCCTCGATGTTGTAGTAAAGCGCGTTGCAGGTGAAGTCGCGGCGCCAGACGTCCTGGTCGATTGTGCCGTAGACATTGTCGCGGAGCAGTCGTCCGCGATCGTCATGCACGCGGTCGAGCCCGTCATCATCGGCTTCCTCCGCGCTCTCGTCGGTGACGCCGTCGAGATCGGGCTCCGGCGCCATCGGTGCGCCGGCAGCGCGGAAGGTTGCGACCTCGATGATCTGCTGGCCGAAGCGGACGTGCGCCAGCCGGAACCGGCGTCCGATCAGGCGGCTGTTGCGGAAGAGCCGTCGTACCTCCTCGGGGGACGCATTGGTCGCGACGTCGAAATCCTTGGGGTGCATGCCGATCAGCAGGTCGCGCACGCAGCCGCCGACGAGGAATGCCTGGTAGCCGGCGTCCTTCAGGCGGTAAAGGACCTTGAGCGCATTGCCGGAGATCTCCGAGCGCGAGATGGGATGATCCGCGCGTGCGACGATCACCGGCGCTTTCGCCCGGTCGATTAGTTGATCCAAGGAGTCGGGTCCGCTTGAGGTCGAATGATGGGCCGATATAATACCAGCCCCCTTGCGGCCCCCGGCCAGATGCAAAGGCGCTTCGCTCCCATCGTCTAGAGGCCTAGGACACAGCCCTCTCAAGGCTGGTACGAGGGTTCGAATCCCTCTGGGAGCGCCATATTGTCAATGAGTTGAGCACAGCCGTTTCATCGCCGCAGGCTGACACCGCCGTCCTCGCCCGCCGGCAGGCCCGGTGCGAGCACCGCGACGCGCTGCGCCTCGATCGACTCCAGGAGCCGATCGTACGGTTCGATGAACTTCTGGATGCCCTGCTCGAGCAGCTCCGCGGTCAGGCGGTCAAGATTTACGCCGAGCCGAGCCAGTGCGTCGAGGGTCTGCCGGCCCGACTCGCCGGTGCCGACCAGGCGCTGTGCAGGCCTGCCGCGTTCGTGATACGCCTCAAGGGTCCCGAGCGGCAGTGTATTGACTGTATGCGGACCGATCAGCGGCTCGACGTACTTGATGTCGCTGTAACGCGGATTCTTCGTGCCGGTGCTCGCCCAAAGCAACCGCTGCGGCTGCGCTCCGCGCGCCGCGAGGGCGCGCCAGCGCGCCGATGACGCATGCGTTTCGAAATCGCGATACGCGCAGCGCGCGCTCGCGATCGCGGTTTCGCCGAGCAGCTCTTTCGCCGCGGCGCCGCGCGCGCCGCCCGACTTCGCAATGGATTCGAGCTCGTCGTCGACTGCTGTGTCGATGCGGCTCAGAAAAAAACTCGCAACCGATGCAATTCGCTCGATGGGACGGCCGGCGACGCTTGCCCCCTCGAGTCCATCGGCGTAGGCATCGAGCACTTCGCGGTAGCGCGCGACGCAGAACAACAGCGTCACGTTGACGTTGATGCCTTCGGCAAGCAGCGACCGGATCGCCGTCAAACCTGCCGGCGTGCCCGGCACTTTGATCATGACGTTCGGCCGCGCGAGCGCCGTCCAGAGGCGACGCGCTTCGACGATCGTGCCCTGCGCTTCCCGTGCGAGGCGCGGCGACACCTCGAGGCTGACAAATCCGTCCGTGCCGCGCGATTCCTCGAACACCTGCAGGAACAGGGTCGCGGCGGCACGCACGTCGGCAAGCACCAGGGTTTCATAGATCTCGACTGCGTTCTTACCGAGCTTCGCGAGGCGGGCGATATCACCGTCGTAATCGTGAGTTTGCGCGATCGCCTGCTCGAAGATCGCCGGGTTCGAAGTAATGCCCCGCAAGCCCCAGCGTTTGATCATCCGGCCGAGATCTCCGCTCTCGAGCAAACCGCGCTGAATGAAATCGAGCCACGGACTTTGGCCGAAGCCCGGCAGCCGCGTCAGCGGGCCTTCACTCATCTGCGCCCTGCCAGCGCCACTGCTGGATCTCCGGCATGTCTTCCCCATAACGGCGGATGTACTGCTTGTGCTCGATCAGCTTGTCGCGAATCAGTTGCTTCGCATACGCGGCGACCGGACCGAGCTTAGGCACACGATCGATGACGTCTGCCACGAGATGAAATCGATCAATATCATTCATCACGGCGATATCGAACGGCGTCGTCGTCGTCCCCTCCTCTTTGTAGCCGCGAACATGCAGATTGTGGTGATTCGTTCGCGAATACGTGAGTCGGTGAATCAGCCACGGATAGCCGTGGTAAGCGAAAATGATCGGCGTGTCGCGCGTGAAGATCGTATCGAATTCCCGATCCGACAGGCCATGCGGATGCTCGGACTGCGGCTGTAGGGTCATCAGATCGACGACGTTGACGACGCGCACTTTAAGATCCGGAAACTGCTCCCGCAGAATCGATACGGCGGCCAACGTCTCGAGCGTCGGCACGTCGCCGGCACAGGCCAGCACGACGTCGGGCTCGCCTCCGCGATCGTTGCTGGCCCATTCCCAGATCCCGATACCGGCGGAGCAGTGCTTGATCGCAGCATTCATGTCGAGGTATTGCGGCTGCTGCTGCTTGCCGGCGACGATCACGTTGATGAAATCGCGCGAGCGCAGGCAGGTATCGGCGACGCACAGCAACGTGTTCGCGTCAGGCGGCAGGTACACGCGAATCACGTCGGCCTTCTTGTTCACGACATGATCAATGAATCCCGGATCCTGGTGGCTGAAGCCGTTGTGATCCTGCCGCCAGACGTGCGATGTCAGCAGGTAGTTCAGCGATGCGATCGGTCTTCGCCACGGAATCTCGCCGCTGACCTTCAACCACTTGGCATGTTGATTGAACATCGAATCGACGATGTGGATGAACGCTTCGTAGCACGAGAAGAATCCGTGCCTCCCGGTCAACAGATATCCTTCCAGCCAGCCCTGGCACAAATGCTCGGAAAGTATCTCGATCACGCGCCCGTCCGGGGCCAGGTGTTCGTCGACCGGCAGCAGCGGGCCGATGTGGCGCTTCGCCGTGACTTCATAGAGCGCGCCCAGGCGATTCGAAGCGTTTTCGTCCGGACCAAAAACGAGGAAATTCGCCGCGTGCAGATTATTCTTCATCACGTCGCGCAGAAATACGCCTAGTACGCGCGTGGACTCGGCCAGCGTTGCGCCCGGCTGCTGCACCTCGACTGCATAGCGGCGATAGTCCGGCAAACGCAGATCTTTCAGCAGCAGGCCGCCGTTCGCATGCGGATTCGCGCCCATGCGCCGTGCTCCTCGCGGCGCGAGATCGAGCAACGCCGGATTCAGCCGGCCATCTTCGTCGAAGAGCTCGTCCGGCCGGTAACTGCGCATCCAGGTTTCGAGCTGCTGCAGGTGCTCAGGGTGCTCGCGCAGCCCTGCGAGCGGAACCTGGTGGGCGCGCCACGTCCCCTCGACGGGGTGTCCATCGACGACCGCGGGGCCGGTCCATCCTTTCGGTGTGCGCAGCACGATCATCGGCCAAACAGGTCGGTCGTTGACGTGCCGCGAGCGCGCCGCGGTTTGGATCGCAAGAATCTCGTCGAGCCCCGCATCGAGGGCATCGGCCATTTCCGCGTGCAACACGCCGGGATCGTCGCCCTCGACGAAGCGCGGCGCGTATCCATAACCGCGGAATAGCTGCTCGAGCTCGAGCTTGGGCATGCGCGCGAACACGGTCGGATTCGCAATTTTCCAGCCATTCAGATGCAGAATCGGCAACACGGCGCCATCCTGCGCCGCGTTCAGAAATTTGTTCGCGTGCCAACTCCCGGCGAGCGGCCCCGTCTCAGCCTCGCCGTCGCCGACGACGCAGGCCACGATCAGATCCGGATTGTCGAAAGCGGCCCCATATGCATGCGCCAGCGCGTAACCGAGCTCGCCGCCCTCGTGAATCGAGCCCGGTGTTTCCGGCGCGCAATGGCTCGGGATTCCGCCGGGGAACGAGAACTGTTTGAAGAGGCGCTGCATGCCCTCGCCGTCCCGCGAGATTTCCGGATACAGCTCGCTGTATGAACCCTCCAGCCAGGTTTGCGACACCAAAGCCGGTCCTCCGTGCCCGGGACCGGTGACGAAAATCATGTCGAGATCGCGCTCTTTGATCGCGCGATTCAAATGCACATAGAGAAAGTTCAGGCCAGGCGTCGTGCCCCAATGCCCGAGGAGCCGCGGCTTGACGTGCTCGAGCCGCAGCGGCTCACGTAACAACGCGTTGTCGAGCAGGTAGATCTGGCCGACTGACAGGTAGTTCGACGCCCGCCAGTAGGCATCCATGCGCTGCAGGAGCTCGGCATTCTCGCTCCGCGGCATCACTGCACCTCCACAGATGTCAGGCAGCGCAACGCAGCGCGTGCAATCGCCTCTTCCTCGCGCACCGGAATCACATGCGCCTCGATCCTTGAGGATCCTTTCGAGATGCACGCTTCGTCGCCGGCGCAGCGGGCGTTGACTGCATCGTCGAGCTCGAGGCCGAGCCAGCCAAGGCCGGCGCAGATCCGCGCGCGAAGCCCAGGGGCATTCTCACCGATGCCGCCACCGAAGACCACGACATCGACGCCGCCGAGCACCGCGGCGTAAGCGCCCAGGTACTTGTGGATTCGGTGGCAGAACGCGGCGAGCGCGAGCGTCGCGCCAGGATGCCCGTCCGCTTCGAGCGCAACGAGCTCGCGCACGTCGGCGGTCACGCCGGAGAGACCGAGCAACCCCGAACGGCGATTCAAGTCGTGATCGAGCGCCGGCCACGAGTCGCCCTGTCGCATCCTGTGCAGCAGAATTCCGGCATCGAGATCGCCGGGCCGCGTCCCCATGATCAGGCCTTCGAGGGGCGTGAAGCCCATGCTGGTCTCGACCGGTGCGCCGTTGCGCAGCGCCGCAATCGAGCAGCCCTGCCCGAGCTGCAAGCTCAGCACGCGCTCGAGCACCCGACCGCAACGCTCCCTCAAACGCACCGACAGATACTCGTGGGCGATACCGTGAAAACCATAGCGCCGGATCCGCCCGTGCGCATGCCAGGCATCGGGTAGCGCATACACGCGCGCGGGTTCTGGTAAGTCGCGAAAAAATGCCGTATCGAAGACCGCGACCGCCGGCACATCGGGCAGGCGGCCGCGAACGACTTCCATGACTGCGAGCGCGTGTAGGTTGTGCAACGGTGCAAGCTCGGCGAGCGCCGCGAGGCGCTCGTGGACCGAGTGCGTCACGCGCACGGGTGCCGCGAAGAGCTCGCCTCCGTGCACGACGCGGTGGCCGCAGCCCAAGACGTCGGCTGCCGTAGTTCCGACGGCCGGGTCGCCGTCGATCAATCGATCGAGAATCAGCCTGGCCGCGCCGGCCGGATCGGCGACCGCTCCAACGTGCTCCCGGGTGCCGTCTGCGAACCGGATCAGCGACTGAGGGCGTCCGATATCTTCAACGGCGCCGCGTATCCGCGAACGCCAGACAGGCTGGGTTGCAACGAGCTCGAATTTGAGCGACGAGCTGCCCGCGTTGAATGCCAGCACATGGGCCGCATGGTTGTTTTCCGCCGAAAACTGACCCGGGATCTGCATTGAAAATTGACCCGCCTCGGTGAGCCAGAGTATGGCTCCTCATTTTGAGATTTTTCTAGCAGTCTGTTGGACTTAACGACGGATAAGCGAATCACGTTAGATTCTACTGGGAAGCGCATTGCCCAAAATCTTCTCAAAACTTCGATTTCCCTGCTGACACTTTCCAGGGGCCTGAGCCGAACAAGTGAGCGATCTGTCGCCCACGACGCACGGATGGATCCGCACCAGGGCGTCCGCTGCCGGTTCCGCGATGCCGGTCATTTTCGGCCGTGAGACCAAAGGCAAACGGCAACTGGTCATCACTGGCGAGAAAAGCGAGCGCCATGAGGAGCTGGTTCCGAAGTGGCAGCAGCGCAACGTGTTCGAAGACGAGCACGTCGAGCGCGGCGAAGTGATCGCGAAAGGCGAGCCGGCCCGTGCTCAAGCGAGCCCTGCAGCTGCGTCTCAGGTACATTTTCCCACTCGCGATCGCAGGAGTGCTTGCGGGCGCCGTGCAGGGTCTTGCAGTACGATGAACCCGATGCCACGCAACCGCACTGCAAAATCCGGTTTTCATTCCATCCTGGTCCCGCACGACCTGACGTCTGCGTCGGATCACCTGGTGGGCCGGGTCGCGCTGCTGCCGTTGGCCGCCGATGCGCGGCTAACGCTGCTGCACGTCGTGCCGCCGGGCCTGAGCCGGCTCGTCGCGAAGGCGGCTTTCGCCGATGCGCGCAAGGCGCTTGCGGACGAGGCGCGCAGTCTGCGCCGAAAGCTGCCGAAGCGCGCCGCCATCCGGCTCGACGTGAGGGCCGGCATGCCCGCGGAAGTCATCGGACGGCTCGCGAAGGCCACGGGCGCCGAGTTGATCGTGATGGGCCGCGGTGGCGCGCGGGGCCTGCACGACCAGGTGCTCGGATCCACGGCGGAGCGGACCGTCCGCCGCTCGCGCTTTCCGGTGCTGGTCGTGCGCCGGGCCGCTCGGGCGCGCTATCACCGGCCGTTGCTCGCCATCGGCTTGGACGACGCGGCGCGGCGCGTTATCGCTGCCGCGCTACGCATCCTTCCCGGACCGCGACCGGTCATGTCGGTGGTGCATGCCTACGACATCCCATTTTACGGCGTGATCTACCCCAGCCTGTCGGCCCGCGAGGCCATGGAATCCCGCGAACGCTTCCGCCTGCAGGCGACCCGCGACCTCAACCGGCTCCTGGCCGATGCGCTCGCGCAGGCGGGCGAGGCGATCACGGTGAACAAGGATCCGGGCTGGCGCACGCACGTGCGCCACGGCTGGCCGCGCACGGTCATCGAGCGAATCGCCGAGCGCATGAACGCCGATCTTCTGCTGCTGGGCACGCACGCCTATGCCGGGCTGCCGCACTTCCTGCTCGGGACGGTGGCCGGTGACGTGCTGCGCAATGTCCGGTGCGACGCACTCGTCGTGCCACCCGACTGAAGCGGGGACGCCATCGGAGTGATGTCGGAAGGAAGCCTGCTGCTCCACCTCGTGACTGCGCTCGGCGCGGCGATGATCGGCGCCGCCGTTGCGCTGCGCTTCCGGCAACCACTGATCCTCGGCTACATCCTAGCCGGCGTCGCCATCGGGCCCTTTACGCCAGGCTTCATCGGCAACACCGAAGTCATCGCCCAGCTCGCCGAGATCGGCGTCGTCTTCTTGATGTTCGTCATCGGCGTGCAGCTCTCGCCGCGGGAACTTCTGCGTGCGAGCCGCGTCGCGATCCTGGGCGGACTCGTCCAGGTCACCGCAATGATCGGCATCGGCTACCTGGTTGGCCGCGCCTTCGGTTGGGGACACCTCGAGTCATTTGCGTTCGGCGCCGTGATCTCCAACTCGTCCAGCACAGTGCTGGCCAAAATCCTGTCGGACCGCGGCGAGATCGACAGCGGGCACGCGCGCCTCGGCCTCGCATGGTCCTCGGTTCAGGACATTTCCACGGTCGTCATCGTCGCTGTGTTTGCATTCGCTTCCACCACTGGGCAGCCTGCGGGCCCTCTGCTCGGCAAGGCGGCAGTGTTCTTCTTCGTGGTGCTGCCGTTGGCCTTCTTCGGGCTGCCGTGGATCCTGCACCGGTTCTCGGGCCTGCGCAGCCGCGAATTCTTTGCGCTCGCGGTCGTCACGCTAGCGCTCGCGATGGCGGGCGGCGCGTCGCTGCTCGGCGTCTCCCTTGCGCTCGGCGCGTTCCTGACCGGCATCGTCATGGGGGAGTCGGACCTTGCGCACCGCATCCTGGGCGACGCGACGCCGCTGCGGGACATCTTCGCCGGCACGTTTTTCGTATCCATCGGCATGCTGCTGGACCCGAAGGTGCTCGTGGACCAGTGGGCGCTCGTGCTGCTGACCGTCGCGTTGATCGTGGCCGTCAAGGGCGGCCTGACAACGTTGATCGCGCGCTGGCTCGGCAGTCCGATGCGCATCGCGGTGCTGCTGGGAGCCGCGCTCGCCCAGTCCGCGGAGTTCTCGTTCCTGATGGCGCGCATCGGGCTCGAGCAGGGCGCGCTTACGGCTTCCACCTTCAACCTGCTGCTCAGCGCGACCGTTGTCACGATCCTGCTGTCGCCCGCGGTCAACGGCGCCGCGCCGATGCTGCTCGGCGCCATGCAGAGGCGGCGGCCCGATATGGTGCCTGAACCCGAGCCGCAGGCAGTCGCGAAACTGCGGGACCACGCGATCGTCAGCGGATACGGCCGCGTCGGGCGCATCGTCTGCGCACTGCTCGAGCGCCACGGCATGCCGTTCGTCGTCGTTGAGGAAGACCATCGCACTTACGAATCGCTGCGCACTCAGGACAAGGCGGCGGTCCTGGGCGATGTCGGCATCCCCGCCGTGCTCGACCGCGCGCACGTGCGCACCGCGCGGCTGCTGGTGCTCTGCATACCGGAGCGGATGTCGGTGCGCCGGGCGCTCGAGCACGCGCGCTCCGTCAACGAGTCCGTGTATGTACTAACGCGGACGCATTCCGATGACGACCGGGCCTACCTTGAGAAGCGCGGCGCCGACGAGGCCGTGGTCGGCGAACTCGAACTCGCCCTCGAACTCGGCCGCCGGGCGCTGGTGCAGTTCGGCGTCAGTCCGGACATCGTGGAACAGTCCGTCACCGGCATGCGCAAGTCGGCGGACTGACGATGCTTGCGGAATCCCGGGAGTTCAGGCCTGCTCGCGTGAAGCGTCACCCGGCTCACGGCTGCTACCTTCCGGGCGGCATCGGCTTCCTGGTGCTCATCCCGCTGGCGTTGCTGTCACTTGCTTCGCTGCCGTACGGTTTCTGGTTCGCGATTCGCATGCGCAGCGACCGCAGTCTCAGCGAGATCGGCGGCGGAATGGAAGGGTGGCGCACCGTCCGCGTCGAGCGCTGAATACCGCGTCGGTGACGCAGCTGTGCCGCACGCGAGAACACTGAGAAGTCGACGACCATGACGAAGTGTCGGTAGGGATCGGCTGCATCCCGGGCGACAAGAAGCACGGGCAAGTCCCCCTTCTGGAGCAGCCGTCCCGCAGTCATCTGTCGGAACTCCTTGCGCGCGAGCTCCGACCAGCCGTGCACGCCGATGACGAGGAAATCCGCTCGGCTTGCCGTCGCGCGCTCGCCGATCACGATCTCGGGCTTGGCCGCGACGACGTCGAGCGTCCCATGCACGCCGTGTGCGGCGGCGCGCCGCCCGTGTCTCCCGCTCGAGCGCCTTGCGGGCCGAGTCGAGCAAGTGAGCTCTGAGCCACTTCAGGCAATTCCGCGTCGTCACCACCCTTACTGCGCTAAGCCGATTATTATGATGTGCGATGGATGCGTAACGAACTTCGCCGAGCGATGCAGAACAATTCTATCGAGGATCGCCAGGAACCGTGGCACGCGCTGTCGGTCGACGACGTCTGCGCGAAGCTCGGCACCGACAGCGCGGGCTTGAGCGCCGCCGCGGCTGCCGAGCGTCACGCGGCCTTTGGCCCGAACCGTCTGCCACAAGGCCCTCGACGGAGCGCTCTCGTGCGCTTTCTGCTGCAATTTCACAACCTGCTGATCTACGTGCTCCTCGCCGCGGGGATGCTAGCGATGTTCTTGGGGCATGCGATCGACGCGGGCGTGATCTTCGCGGTCGTTCTCGTCAACGCGGTAATCGGTTTTGTCCAGGAAGGCCGGGCCGAGCAGGCGCTCGACGCGATTCGCGGCATGATCGACCCGAAAGCCTCGGTGCTCCGCGACGGCCGGCGACTCACGGTCGCCGCTGACGCGATCGTTCCCGGCGATGTCGTAATCGTCGAGGCCGGCGCTCGGGTGCCTGCGGACTTGCGGCTGATCCGTGCCCGTAACTTACGGATCGACGAAGCGATTCTCACGGGCGAGTCGGTTGCGGTCGACAAAACGCTGGCTCCGACCGCCGCCCCCGCGGCGCTCGGCGATCGGACATCGATGGCGTTCTCCGGAACGTTCGTCGCCGCAGGCCAGGGCGCAGGCATCGCCGTCGCGACAGGCGCCAAATCGGAGCTCGGCCTGATCGGCGCGCTTCTCGGCACCGTGGAGACGCTGCAGACGCCGCTGATCCGCCAGATGGACGGCTTCGCCAAGCGACTGACGCTCTTCACTCTCGGCATCTCGGCCGTTGCATTCGCGTTCGCAGTGCTCCTGCGCGGCTACGCATTCACGGATGCGTTCATGGTCGTCGTCGGGCTCGCGGTCGCAGCGATCCCCGAGGGCCTGCCGGCCACGATGACGATCGCGCTCGCGATCGGCATCCAGCGCATGGCGGCGCGCAATGCGATCATTCGTCGTCTGCCGGCCGTCGAGACGCTCGGCTCGGTTTCCGTAATCTGCTCGGACAAGACCGGCACGCTGACGCGGAACGAAATGACCGTGCGAGCGGTCGTCACTGCGGAAGCAGTCTTCGAGGTCACGGGCGTTGGCTACGAGCCGCACGGCGAGTTTCGGGTCGAGGGCCGCGACGTCGATGCCGCAAGCGAGTCCGTGTTGCGGGAGATCGTCCGCGCCGCGCTTCTTTGCAACGATGCGGAGCTCGGTCTCAAGGACGGCACCTGGCAAGTCGATGGGGACCCGATGGAGGGCGCGCTGCTCGCGCTCGCGATGAAAGCTGCGTTGGATCCCGCGCTTGTGCGCAAGCAGCTGCCGCGCACCGACGCAATTCCGTTCGACGCCGCTCATCGCTTCATGGCCACATTGCATCACAGTCATGACGACGGGGCATTCATTCTCGTCAAGGGCGCGCCGGAGCGCATCGTCGAGATGTGCGATCGGGAACGCACTCGCGCAGGTCCCCGCGCGATCGATCGCGATGCATGGCGCCGCAAGGCCGACGAGCTCGCGGGGCGCGGTCAACGCGTGCTGTCGTTCGCCCTTAAACCCGTTGCCGCCGACCAACGCACGCTCGCCTTTGCGGATGTCGACGACGGCGGCGTTTTGCTCGGGCTCGCGGGCTTCATCGATCCGCCCCGCGAGGATGCGATCGAGGCCGTCAAGGACTGCCGCACCGCCGGCATCCGTGCCGTGATGATCACCGGAGACCACGCCGTCACGGCACGCGAGATCGCCCGGCAGCTCGGCCTCGCCGACGAGCCGCGCGTCTTGACGGGGCCCGACCTCGAGCATCTCGACAAGGATGGGCTCCGCGCCGCAGTCCGCGATACGGCGGTCTTCGCGCGCACCACGCCCGAGCAAAAGCTCAGGCTCGTCGAAGCGCTCCAGGCCGAGCAGTTCACGGTCGCGATGACGGGCGACGGCGTCAACGACGCGCCGGCGCTCAAGCGCGCTGACGTCGGCATCGCGATGGGCAAGAAGGGCACCGAAGCCGCGAAGGAGGCGGCGGAAATGGTCCTCGCCGACGACAACTTCGCGTCGATCGTCGCGGCTGTTCGCGAAGGGCGCACGGTCTACGATAATCTCATGAAAGTCATCGGCTGGACGCTGCCGACGAACGGCGGCGAGGCGCTGACAATTCTCTGTGCGATCGCCTTCGGGCTCGCGCTGCCGATCATTCCTGTGCAGATCCTCTGGATCAACATGATTACGGCGGTCGCGCTCGGCCTCACGCTCGCGTTCGAGCCCACGGAACCGGGCACGATGCGCCGCCCGCCCCGCCCCGCGACGCAACCGATACTCGGCGGCCGGCTGCTCTGGCGCATCGTCTTCGTTTCCCTGCTCTTCGTTACCGGCACGTTCGGCGTGTTCTTCTGGGCGGAGGCCCGGGGCCTGCCGATCGAAACGGCGCGCACGATGGTCGTCAACACGCTCGTCATGATGGAGATCTTCTATCTCTTCAGCGTCCGCTTCGTCCATGGCACATCGCTGACGCTCCGCGGCGTACTCGGCACGCGCGCGGTCCTGATCGGCGTCGGGATCGTCGTGGCCGGCCAGTTCCTGTTCACTTACGCGCCCTTCATGCAGAGCATCTTCGAGACGCGCCCCGTGAGCATCACCGACGGCCTCGCCGTGATCGCCGTTGGGGTGGCGCTTCTCTTCGCCGTCGAAGTCGAAAAGCGTGTCGCCTTTCTCATGATGCGCTGACTCCCCGACGGCATTGCGCCTACGCGCCGACCTCCCAACGCAACTTGCGAGACGACGGGAGACGCGAAAAGACGCTCCGGCGTCCCTCCCTAGGCTGGTTCGAGGGTTCGAATCCCTTGGGAAGCGCCAACAAGTCACCGCCTGGTCGATTCAAACCGAGCCCGGACTTCGGTCACGCAGTTTTTCCGTGAGATTCGTCCGGAATCAGGCGCGCCCGACTTGAGCGCCCGAAACGGCGCCCGTCCTCTTTGCACGCGGCAGCTCAAGGACAACGATCGCAGAAGAGATCTGCCGTCCGACGCCCCTAGGATGGGGCGCCGGAGAGCAGACAGGCACGCTGCGGCAGTGCGCTCGGCGCGAGCGCGGTGCAGTTACCTTACGTGGCCTGGTTGTTCCACAAGGACCAGGTCGCCGACGGCAGAATAATCTTGGTCGGGGTCACAGGCGTAATTTCCATGTCCTCCACCCCTTCCTCGTCATCTTCAACTTCTAGCACGCCAACCACATCCAGCGGTTTCGTTGAATACACGACGATGAATCCCTCGAACTCCTCACCATAGACTTCGCAATCAATCGAGAGAACACCATCGCCCCAAATGTGGGCCTTAAAAGGAATTTGCGGTGTACTGATATTGACGGGTGGAACCCCAATGTCTTGGGCGTAGGCAAACTTCCAGAAAAAATACCCCTGCTCATAGCGCGGATTGTGAACGTTGACGTCTGTCTCGACTACCTGACCGTTTCCTTCGTCCTCGCATATGGCCTTGGCGGCGTACGAAAATAAACTGACGCTGGTGGCCTGGGCCTGGGCCGGCACCAACAGCGCCACTCCTCCCAACAGTGAAACTGCAAGCGCGGATAGAGCGATCGAACTCGGCTTTGCGAATCGCATGATTCGTCTCTTCTTATGTTTGACTCGTCGCGTGTTGCCGCTTCGAGCTAATTGACGAAATCCCCCGGCCGATACTCAAACTCGCTCCATTCATTGTCAATGACATAAGGATGAACAATTCTAGCGATCCGAGGCCACGCAGAGCGCGCATGGGAAATGAGTTGCCATAATTACGAGACTTGCATTACATAACGCATGCCAACCATCAACGCGGCCCGCATCGCCATGTGGTCCGGCCCGCGCAACATCTCGACCGCGATGATGCGCGCCTTCGGCAGCCGGCCTGACACGGCGGTCACCGACGAGCCGCTCTACGCGCATTACCTCAAGGTCACGGGTGTCGCTCACCCGGGGCGCGACGAGGTGCTGGCCGCACACGAGTCCGACTGGCGCAAGGTCGCGGACGAACTGACCGGACCGGTGCCCGGAGGCCGAGCGATCTGGTACCAGAAGCACATGGCGCATCACCTCTTGCCGATGATCGATCGCGGCTGGCTCGATGGACTCACGCACGCCTTCCTGATCCGCGAGCCCGGCGAGATGCTCGCCTCGCTCGTGAAGACCTTCCCCGGTGCGGGCCTCGCGGACACGGGCCTCCCGCAGCAATGCGAAATCTTCGATCGTGTCGCGGACCGGATCGGCCGCGCGCCGCCCGTCGTGCTCGCAAGCGACATCCTGAAGAATCCGGGTGCGATGCTCGAGGCGCTCTGCGAGCCGCTGGGCATTCCCTTCCTGCCCGCGATGCTCGCCTGGGCGCCAGGCCCGCGAGCGACCGACGGTACCTGGGCGCCGCACTGGTACGCGGCAGTCGAGACGTCCACCGGCTTCGAGCCCTACCAGCCGCGGAAGGTCGAACTGACCGCGGCGCTCGAGGCGCTGCTGGACGAATGCCTGCCCTGGTATGAGAAGCTTTACGGCCTGCGCCTGCGGGCCTGAGGAACACGGATGCAGCAACAATTTGACGAACGCAATCGGGACCTGATGGTCAACATCAACGGCGAACTCGTGCATCGCGACAAGGCGGGCGTGAGCCCGTTCGACAGCGCCGTGCAGGGCGGCGACGCGGTGTGGGAGGGACTCCGCGTCTACAATGGCCGCATCTTCGCGCTCGATGAACACCTCGCGCGCCTGCGCCACTCGGCGCAGGCGCTGGCATTTGAAAGCATCCCGGCCGACGAGGCGATCGTGAACGAGATTCGCCGCACGCTCGCGGCGAACCGGATGAAGGACGGCGTACACATCCGCCTCACCCTCACGCGCGGCGTCAAGGTCACCTCCGGCATGGATCCGCGGCTCAACCGCTCCGGGCCGACGCTGATCGTGCTCGCCGAGCACAAGCCGCCCGTCTACTCGAAAAAGGGCCTCAGCCTGATCACCAGCAGCCAGCGCCGCTCGCCGCCCGACTGTCTCGACCCGAAGATCCACCACGCGAACCTGCTGTCCTCGATCCTGGCGAAGATCCAGGCGAATGCCGCGGGCGCGGACGACGCGATCATGCTGGACGTGCGCGGCTTCATCGCCGAGACGAATGCCACGCATCTTTTCATCGTCGAGGGCGGCACGGTCCGCACGCCGACGCTCGCGGCCTGTCCGGAGGGCATCACGCGCGCAACGGTCCTCGACATCTGCCGCGAACAGAAAATCGCACATGAAGTCTGCGACCTGTCGCTCGCAGAACTCTATCGTGCCGATGAGGCGTTCTGCACCGGAACCATGGGTGAACTCGCGGGCATCACGCAGGTCGACGGCCGGACCATCGGCGACGGTGGCATCGGCGCGATGACGGAGCGTCTCTCGTCACTCTTTGCCGCGCGGACCACGAGTGGCGGCACGCGCGTCGTAACGGGATGAACCTGCCCCGCCCGGTGCGTGGCTGGCTTGCGCTTTCGTTTGCGCTTTGCGCCGCAGGCTGCGCGACGCAGCCAACGCAGGCTCCGGCCACCGCCACGCCGTCAAATCGTTGCGGCACCTCACCCGCATTCGCCGCGGGCGGCGAACGCGCCACGCTCTGGGTCCGGTCGTCCGCGGAGTACCGCGCCGTGAGCGACTCGATCTTTCGGGCAGCCCTCACTTCGCTCGCGGAAGGACTGGCCGATCCCGGCTGGACCGCGGAGCCCGCTCAGGCGGGGGATCTCTCCGCACTGCCACCCGCAATCGTCATGGACATCGACGAGACCGTGCTCGACAACTCCGCCCCCCAGGCCGAGATGCTGCGGGACAGCACCTGCTTTGCCGAGTTCGAGACCGTCTGGGATGAGTGGGTCGCGAAGCGCGACGCGCCCGCCGTACCGGGAGCGGCCGAGTTCGTGCGCGCCGCGCGCGCGCTCAAGGACCCGCAGGGCCGGCCCGTGCGGGTCTTCTTCATCACGAACCGGGAATGCAGTCGCCGCGCGGGAGGCGAGTCCGCCTGCCCGCAGCAGGACGACACGGCGGCGAACCTGCGATCGCTCGGTCTTGATTCCCCGACGCTCGAGGACGACCTGATGGTCAAGGGGGAACGCCCGGACTGGGTCAGCGAAAAACGGTCGCGCCGCCTTGAAGTCGCTCGCCAGTACCGTATCGTCCTCAACGTCGGCGACGACCTCGCGGACTTCCTGCCGGACGTGCGCCGCCAGTCCCCGCTGGTTCGCGAGCAGGCGCGTTGCAGAGCCGACGCCTGGTGGGGCCGGCGGTGGTTCGTGATTCCCAATCCGATGTACGGTTCATGGCTCGTTGCGCTCGGTCCCGATGCCGGGGCTGCACTGGCGGCCGAACCCCCCAAACCGGGGAACTGCGACCGCAACTGACCACCCGCCACTGTGACGGGCGTCTAGAACTGCCGCGAAAAGACTGCGGCATCCGCCTTCGTGATTTATGTTGACTGGCATGACGCCGGCCGACGATCGCGTTCTGCAGCTGCTGCAGAAATGGCAGAAAAGCCTCGACCTGCATGCCCGTTACGCGGACCTCCCGGAGGACCAGTACTGGCTCGTTCAGCCGTGGCCCAACCACCAGCGCCCGACCAAGTGGGTCATCGACCTGGCGCGCCAGCGGCTCGCCGATCTCCAGAACATCGTCAAGACGCGGCTCTCGGCCGCCGATCCGTCGCTGTCCGAGGCGCTCGAGATGATGTCGTTCCTGACCAATCTTGTCGGTTCGCAGCACGTCGAGCGTTTCGTACCGATCGCCGAAGCCGAGCGCGAGCGCCAGCTCGAGAAAACGCGTGCACCGAAAACGGGCGCGACTTCGACGTCGACGGTGCTGAAGCCCTCCCCCGCGGGAAAGCCGGCGCGCGCGGCGGCGAACAAGTCTAAGGGCGCCGTCAAGGCGCCGAAACCGGTCAATGACACGACCGTCACCGCGGTCGTCAAGGACGCCGCCCGCCTCCTGAGCTGGGGTCGCGACTGGCACGAATTGCCGGAGGCCATCGCACGCATTGCCGGCCGCCCGAGCGCCCAACAGGTCCGGCAGATTCTGCGCGGCAGCAAGAGCGCCATCGAACAACGCGTGGCCCAGCAGGACAAGCACTAGCTGAAGACGCTAAAGGGGACGTTCCCCTTTGACAGAGCTGAAGGGGAACGTCCCCTCAAAACTGTCAAAGGGGAACGTCCCCTTTAGCGTCTTCAGCTAGTATCCGCGCCCGCATGGATGATGAATCCACAACTGGCGCTCCCGCCGGACTCCTCCGCCGCCTTGCGGCGCTTTTCTACGACCTGCTGCTCACGATCGCCCTCGCCGTCGTTACGACTTTTGCGCTCCTGCCGCTGTCAGGCGGAGAGGCGATCCTGGCCTCGACGCAAGGCGTCGCCGGCCATCTGTATCACGCGCTGCTTTTCCTGCTCGCCTTCGGTTACTTCGGCCTGTGCTGGACGCGCGGTGGACAGACTCTCGGGATGAAGGCCTGGCGAATCCGGCTCCGGACGGCAGACGGTGAGCGCTGCAACTGGGCCGGTGCCGTGGTGCGATTCACGATCGGTGCTGCGTTCACGTTGATGGCCGTCGCGGGTTCCGTCTTGCTCATGCGGCACGACGAGTGGCAGGAGATCCTCGTTGGCGGCTTGCTGTTGGCGCCCGCAATCGCAAATCTCGCCTGGATTGCATTCGACGGCCGGGCGCGAAGCCTGCAGGACCTGGCAGGCGGGATGCGCGTGACGCGACTTGCGGGCTAGCGTGTGCGCCAGATCGCCGTGACCGAGATTGCAGACAGCAGGAGCGTCGGTCCCCAGGCGACCAGCAGCGGATTCAGGCCGTAGACCTGCCCGCTGTTCTCGAGCGTCTGGGTCAACAGGACAAATAGCACGCCCGCCAGGATGCCGAGCACAGTGCGCGCGCCCGCGCCGGCGGAACGCAGCGGCCCGAAGGCGAACGGGACCGCGAACACGCAGACGACGACCGCGGCGACCAGTCGCGAAATGCGCGACCAGAACGCGATTTCCCAGACAGTCGCATCGAGCTCATTCGCCTTCAGGTGTTCCTTGTAGGCATAAAGGTCGGCGAGCGGGAGGGAACCGGGCTCGGCGACGGCGACGCCGAGGAAATCAGCGTTGAACTTTGCGTCAGTCACCTGCCGGTTGCTCGAGCGCGCATCGACGCGATCGCTCTCAAAGCGCGTCTCGGCATAGTTCGAAAGCACCCAGCGCCCGCTCCCGTCCTGCGTCGCAGTCTCTGCGCGCGCCACGAGCCGCAGGCGCCTGTCGGCATCGAGCTCGTAAACGAACACGCCGCCGAACAGGTTTTCAGCAGCCTGGCGGCGCACATTGATGAACCAGGGTCCCTCGCGCACCCAGGAACTGCGGCTGCCGGTGAACTCGAGTTGTGAATAGCGGCTGAAGATCTTGTACTGGCGCGCGTACTGGTCGGCGGGCGGCGCGAAATATTCGCCGATCACCCAGAGAAGAGCGGCCACTACGAGTCCCGCAAGCGCGGCGGACATTGCAATGCGCCCGACCGACACGCCGGCCGCGCGCACGATCGTCAATTCGCTGTCACGCGCCAGGCCGCCAAGCCCCGTGATCGCCCCGATGAGCGCGCCGATTGGCAGAAGCAGATAGGCCTGCTGCGGCAACTGGAGCAAGGTCACGAGAAATGCGCCCGCCACGTCGTAGCTGCCCTGGCCGATATCGTCCTGCTGGCCGATGAAGGTCACGAGCGTCATCAGGGCGAGCAGCACCGCCATGACCATCAGCGTGTGCAGAAGCACCGTGCGTGCGAAATACCGGTCGAGGATCGTCATGCCCCCGCCTTCGCCCGCTGCCGCCAGCCGAACAGCGGGCTCTGCCGATGCAGCAGGACGAACCCAGCGGCCAGGAACAACGCGTGGACCCACCAGGTGCCGGCTTCCGGCGGCAAGCGACCCTTCTCGATCCAGACCTGGGCGGCGGACACCAGGTTCGCATAGATGAAGTACAGCAGGATCGCGACGGCGACGCGGGCATAGCGCCCCTCGCGGGGCCGCAGCGCAGAGAGCGGCACGGCGATGAATGCAAGCACCAGCACCATGACCGGCAGCGAGATCCGGCGCTGCAGCTCGGCAATGTCGACGAGTTCCGTAGACCCGAACAACTCGCTGCTCGGCTTGCGCTCGGGAACTGTCCGTCCGGAGCCCGCCTCCGGCACGACCACCGGAATCCCGTGCTCGGCGAAGCGGATGCGCCGGAAATTGCGCTGGCCTGGAACGCCCTCGATGCGCTCACCGTCGTGCAGCACCACGATCTGGGTGCGGCCGCCATCCAGCACGCGCTGTTCTGCCCAGGCCGCGGTCGCAACCTCGATGCGGTCGCCCGAATGGTGCTGCATGAAGACGTTGATGAGCCGGCCGTCGGCGCCGCTCTGCTCTGCATAGAAAACCGCATTGCCGTCGGCATAGGTCCTGAATGCGCCAGGTTCGAGCTGCCCGAACTGCGCATCGCGCATGCCGCGGCCGCGCAGCGCCTCCGCATCGTTTCGCGCCTCGGGGCCGATCATGAACGTCAGCCAGGCGAGTCCGATCGCGACCGGCAGAGCGAGCGCATATATGGGCAGGTAGAGTCGCTCCGGCCCGATTCCGCAGGCGCGGACGGCGGCCATCTCGCTCTCGTGGTAGAGCCGGCCGAGCGCCAGCATCGCCGCGAGCAGCATGCTGATCGGCACGAGCACCATGAGGTTCTCGAGCGTTGTGAGTGCGATCAGGGCAAACACGATGTCCTGCGGGAATCCGCGTTCCGCGGCAATGCCCAGGATGCGGGCCAGCTGGTAGCTCACGAGGATCGCGAGCAGGACGACGGTCACGCCCGCGAGCGAGATCGCGACTTCACGCAGGACGTAACGGTCTATGGTGGCAAACAAGGCCAATATTGCGCGGTTCCGGGGACGCGGATCCGCCCTTTTCGATTAAACTGACGCGGACACGGTAAACCAGCGCGGCAGCGCACTCAACGGGCGATGCCGCCCGCGGGCAAGGCATTCGGGGGATCGGGAATCATGCAGTTTCAGGCAACCAAGTCCGGTGCGACTGGCCAGAGGACCGCTTGCGCGATCGTGGGCATTCACGAGAAGGCAGTCATGACCGCTTCGGCGAAGGAACTCGATCGCGCGAGCGGCGGCGCCATCTCCCGCCTGCTGCGACGCGGCGACTTCTCCGGCAAGAGTGGGGAAACGCTCCCGATCATCGCGACCCGCCGCGGCCCGGCCGAGCGCCTCCTGCTCGTGGGCCTGGGCCCGCGCGGCAGCTACGGGCGGAAGGCCTACCGCAGGGGGATCTTCGCCGCGACGCAGTGGCTCGCCAAGGGCGGTGCGGCGAACGCAATTTCCTACCTGGCAAGCGAGTCGGTCCCGGGACTCGAACCGTATTACGCCGCGCGCCATGCGGTCGAAAGCGTGTCGAATGCGCTCTACCGCATACCCGACCTCAAGACCGCGAAGAAGCCGCCGCGCCCAAAGCTTGCGCGTTTCGAAATCGCGGTGCCCGATGCGGATCTCGCGGCGGCACGCCGCGGTATCCAGGACGGCCGCGGCATCGCCGCCGGCAGCGCGCTCACCCGGGACCTTGCCAACCTGCCGGCGAACGTCTGCACGCCGACCTATCTCGCAGGCGCGGCAAAGGATCTTGCGCGCGAGCACCGGAGCGTCCGTGCGCGCGTGCTCGACGTGCGTGAGATACGGCGGCTCAAGATGGGCTCGTTCCTTTCGGTGACACGAGGCTCGGACGAGCCGCCGCAGCTGATCGTGTTCGAGTACTTGGGCGGAAAGAAAGACGAAGCGCCGATTGCACTGGTTGGCAAGGGCGTTACTTTCGATACCGGTGGCATTTCGCTCAAGCAGCCGCCCGGCATGGACGAAATGAAATTCGACATGTCGGGTGCCGCAAGCGTCTTCGGGACGATCAAGGCGCTTGCAACGATCGGCGCCCCGATCAATGTGGTCGGGATCGTCCCGACCTGCGAGAACATGCCGAGCGGCCGCGCGACCAAGCCGGGCGACATCGTGACTTCGATGTCGGGCAAGACGATCGAGGTGCTGAACACCGACGCGGAGGGCCGGCTGATCCTGTGTGACGCCATCACGTTCGCCCGCCGCTTCAAGCCGCGCGCCGTCGTCGACATCGCGACGCTGACGGGCGCCTGCGTCATCGCCCTCGGCGCCCACTATTGCGGACTGTTCTCGCCCGACGCCAAGCTCGCCGAGGCGCTCGCCGCGGCCGGCGAACGCGCCGACGACCGCGCCTGGCGAATGCCGGTCGCGGAAGAATACGCCGACCTGCTGAAGAGCAATTTCGCCGACATGGCGAATGTCGCGGGCCGCGATGCCGGCGCCGTCACCGCGGCCTGCTTCCTCTGGAAGTTCGCCGACGGGCTGCGCTGGGCGCACCTCGACATCGCGGGCAGCGCCTACCTCACCGGCAGCCACAAGGGCAGCACGGGCCGTCCGGTGCCCTTGCTCGTCGACTGGCTGCTGCACGGAGCCTGAACCGTGTCCGCGCCGCGCGTGGATTTTTACGTGCTGGCAGGCTCCGACCCGGGCGCCCGCCTGCGCTTCGCCTGCCGGCTCGTTGAGAAAGCCTGGCTGAAGCGCCATCGCGTGCGCGTGCAGTTCGACCCCGACGGCGAACTCGGCGCTTTCGACCAGCTGCTCTGGACATTCTCTGACAAGAGCTTCGTGCCGCACCGGCGCGCAGGAGATGCGGATTCTGTGCCGTCCCCCGCCTTGGCCCCGGTGGTGCTGGCGGATACGGCAGAACCCGATGCGTCGGACGGCGGCCTGGTCGTCAACCTGGGAACCGGGGTTCCCGCGGGTTTCGAGGGGTATCTGCGTATTGCAGAGGTCATAGACGCGGACTTGGGACGCAGGCAACGCGGCCGCGAGCGCTTCCGCTTCTACCGCGAACGCGGGATCGAGCCCGAGACGCACGAGATGAGGAGCGAATCATGAGCCGCGATCCGGTGCGCGAACTGCCGATCCTGACCGACGTCGTCGAACTCCACGCCACCGGAAGTTTCCCCAAGCCCGAACGCGTGGCGGAGTCCGAAACGCCGTACGCTTCGAGCCTGCTCACGGAAGACGACGTCGCCGCGTTGCAGACCCTGCTGGTCACCCGGACCTTGAACCTTACGGATGAGCTCCTGCACTCCGCTGCGCGCGAGATCGAAGCTGTCATGTTCGAGCGGGTGATCGATCGCCTGCGGGCCGCACTACCGGACCTCGTGGCGGCGGCACTCCGCGAGCAGCTGGCTCCTGGCGAAGACTGAGGCCGCGCCCGGCCGCATGGACAAGACCTACGCCCCGCGCGACATCGAAGAGCGCATCTACCGGCACTGGGAGGAGAACGGCCTTTTCGCACCCGCGGGCGACGGGCCGCCCTTTTGCATCGTGATCCCGCCGCCGAACGTCACGGGCACGCTGCACATGGGCCATGCGTTCCAGGACACGATCATGGATGCCCTCACGCGCTTTCACCGCATGACGGGCGACCGCACGCTGTGGCAACCGGGTACGGATCACGCCGGCATCGCGACGCAGATGGTGGTCGAAAGGCAGTTGAACGCCGAAGGCAGGACGCGCCACGAACTCGGCCGCGAGCGTTTCAATAAGCGCGTCTGGCGCTGGAAGGAGGAATCCGGCGGCACGATCGCGCGGCAGATGCGCCGTCTTGGCGCCTCGGTCGACTGGTCGCGCGACCGGTTCACGATGGATCCGGGCATGTCGCATGCGGTGCAGGAGGCTTTCGTCCAGCTCCATGCCGACGGGCTCATTTACCGCGGCAAGCGGCTCGTCAACTGGGATCCCGTGCTGAAGACCGCGGTGTCCGATCTCGAAGTCCAGTCCGAGGAGGAGACCGGAAGCCTCTGGCACATCCGCTATCCATTCGCGGACGGTAAAGGCCATGTGACGGTCGCGACGACGCGGCCCGAGACGATGCTCGCCGACGTGGCGGTCGCCTTCCACCCGGACGACGAGAGATATCGCGGATTCGCCGGCAGGTCGCTGACTCTCCCGCTTACCGGTCGCGATATTCCGCTGATTGCCGATGATTTCGCCGACCCGGCCTTCGGCACGGGCTGCGTCAAGCTGACGCCCGCGCATGATTTCAACGACTACGAAGTCGGCCAGCGGCTCAAGTTGCCGCTCATCAACATCCTCACCGCCGACGCGAAAATCAATGACGAAGCGCCCGCGCCTTACCGCGGCCTCGACCGCTTCGAGGCGCGCAAGCGCATCGTCGCCGATCTCGAGGCCGCAGGACTGCTCGACAAGGTCGAGCCGCACCGGCTGACGATCCCGCGGGGCGATCGAAGCGGCGCCGTCGTCGAGCCCTGGCTGACAGACCAGTGGTACGTGCGCATCGCGCCGCTCGCGGACGTTGCGATCCGCGCGGTCGAGGACGGCCGAATCCGCTTCGTGCCGGAGAACTGGGACAAGACCTATTTCGAGTGGATGCGCAACATCAAGGACTGGTGCATCAGCCGCCAGCTCTGGTGGGGGCATCGCATTCCGGCCTGGTACGCGCCGGACGGCGCCGTTTACGTCGGCCGGAGCGAAGACGAGGTCCGCACGCACCATGGCATCGCCGCCTCCGTCCCGCTCCGGCAGGACGAGGACGTGCTCGACACCTGGTTCTCATCCGCGCTGTGGCCGTTCTCGACTCTCGGCTGGCCCGCCGAAACGAAGGAACTCGGGACCTTCTATCCGACAAGCGTGCTTGTAACCGGCTTCGACATCATTTTCTTCTGGGTCGCGCGGATGATCATGATGGGGCTCCATTTCACCGGCGAAGTGCCGTTCCGCGAGGTCTATGTGCACGGCCTAATCCGCGATCAGGACGGCCAGAAGATGTCGAAGTCGAAAGGCAATGTGATCGATCCGCTCGATGTCGTCGACGGCATCTTGCTCGAAGATCTCGTCAGGAAGCGGACAACGGCACTGATGCAAACCCAACTTGCGCCTGCGATCGAGCGCGCGACGCGCAAGCAGTTTCCGGACGGCATTGCGGCATACGGCACGGACGCGCTCCGGTTCACCTTCGCTTCGCTTGCCACCCAGTCGCGCGACCTGCGCTTCGACCTCGGCCGCGTCGCAGGCTACCGGAACTTCTGCAACAAGCTCTGGAACGCGGCGCGCTTCGTGCTGATGTCGACGGACGCACCGCTTGCCTGCGGTCCGGAGGAGTTTTCCGCGTACGACCGCTGGATCCGCTCGCGCCTGCACGGGACGATCGCGGCCGTGCGCGAGGGATTCGCGCAATACCGTTTCGATCTCGCCGCCCAGGCCGTCTACGAGTTCACCTGGTACGAGTTCTGCGACTGGTACCTCGAGTTCAGCAAGCCTGTGCTGCAGTCGGCCGAGAGCAACGACGCTGCGCGACGGGGTACGCGCCGGACTCTCGTCGAGACGCTCGAGACCCTGCTCCGGCTGCTGCATCCGCTGATGCCGTTCATCACGGAGGAGATCTGGCAGCGCGTCGCGCCGCGCGCGGGCGTAACCGGCTCCTCGATCATGCGCCAGCCCTTTCCCATTGCCTCGGCCGATGCCGCGATACCGGAGATCGAAGCCGAGATGCGCTGGGTAATGGATTTCATCCTGGGCGTCCGCCGCATTCGCGGTGAACTCGACATCGCGCCTTCCGTGAGCATCCCGGCCCGCCTCCAGGGCGCCGCAACCAGGGATCTCGCTCGCTATGCGCGAAATGAGGCAGTGATCCGCCGCCTGGCGGGCATCGCGGGCGCGACCGCACTGGCCCCCGGAGAATCGCCGCCGCAGGCGGCCGCGGCCCTGCTCGGGGAAATGCGGATCCTCGTGCCCATGGCCGGCCTCATCGACGTCGAAGCGGAACTCGCGCGGCTCGGCAAGCGTCGAAACAAAGTCGAACAGGAGATTGCGCGCGCTTCGGCTAAGCTCGGAAACGACAATTTCGTCCGCAATGCGCCCGCCGAAATCGTCGCCCAGGAACGCGAGCGCGTCGAGGGGTTCAAGCGTGAACTGGCGCAACTTGCCGAGCAGCACGAGCGGGTAGCCTCGCTGCGATGAACGCGCAGTCGCAGACATCCGATCCCGCGCGCGGCCAGCTGCTGGCGGCGCTCGCGAGCCTCAATCAGGTCCTGCTCGGCAAGGATCGCGAAATCCGCCTTGCGCTCTGCTGCATGCTGGCCCGCGGGCACCTGCTGATCGAGGACATCCCGGGCGTCGGCAAGACCGTGCTCGCGCACGCACTCGCACGCGTCCTCGGCCTGTCGTACCAGCGGATCCAGTTCACGAGCGACCTGCTTCCGGCCGACGTCATCGGGATCTCCGTCTACGATCGCGCGAGCGGACGCTTCATGTTCCATCGCGGACCGGTGTTCGCCCAGCTCGTGATGGCGGATGAAGTCAATCGCGCGACTCCCAAGGCACAAAGCGCGCTGCTCGAAGCGATGGAGGAACGGCAGGTCACGGTTGACGGCGAAACGCACAACCTGCCGGAGCCGTTCTTCATCGTCGCGACGCAGAACCCCTCGTTCCAGATCGGGACCTTTCCGCTGCCGGAGTCGCAGATCGACCGGTTCCTGATGCGCATCGAGCTCGGCTACCCCGCGCCCGTCCACGAGCGCCAGCTGCTTCGCGGACGTGATCGCCGCGACTTGCTTGCCGACCTGCCCGCCGTGGTCGACCCGGCGACGATTCCCGGCCTGCAGAAGCAGGTCGCGGAAATCCACGCGAGCGACGCGCTGCTCGACTACGTGCAGGCGATTGCGCGCGCATCCCGCGATGGCAGCCTGCACCAGGCCGGCTTGTCGCCGCGAGCCGTCATTTCGCTCCTGCGCTCGGCCAAGGCCTGGGCGTTCCTGCACGGGCGGCCGGGCGTACTGCCGGAAGACCTGCAGGCGGTGCTGCCGGCGGTCGTCGGGCATCGCCTGCGCCCGCGCGACGCCGCCGACGTGCGCAGTCCGAATGAGATCGCGGCGGCGCTCCTGAAGTCGGTGCCGATTCCCTGACCGACGAACGACGGGCCACGGTCTTGCGCTTCCCGGGAAGGTTTAGGCGGCTGCTCGGCAACTGGATTCGCCGGCGACAGGGGCCCGATCACGGCCCGGTGGCACTCTCCCGCGGGCGGATCTACATCCTGCCGACCGGTCTTGGCGTCGCCTTCGGCCTGATGCTCTTCGCAATGCTGCTGGGCTCTCTCAATTACGCGAACAACATGGGTCTCGGCCTGACCTTCTTGCTGGCGGCGCTCGGTCTCGTCGCGATGCAGGCCTGTCATCGCAATCTCGAAACACTGATCGCGCGCGGGGCCGGCACCGAGCCGCCGTTCGCGGGCAAGGACGCGATCTTCCGCATTGCGCTCGCGAACCCCGGCGGCGCGCCGCGCTGTGAACTCGAGACAAGCGCGGGTGTCTCGCCCGAGTTGCCGGTGACCGTCGCGGCCGGCGGCGAATCCACGGTCAGCCTGCGCCTGCCGACGCGGCGGCGCGGCACCATCGTCCTCGACAGCATCGAGATCGCGACCCGCTTTCCTTATGGCCTGTTCCGTGCCTGGGCCGTGCTGCATCCCGCTATCCATTGTCTCGTTTATCCGCAGCCCGCGGCGGAAGCGCCGCCGCCGCCGTTGGCAGCCGGCGTGGCGGGCGGGGGCACGGCACGACGCGGAGACGACGATTTCGCGGGCCTCAAGAATTATCACCCCGGCGATCCTCCGCGGCGTATCGCGTGGAAGGCCTTCGCGCGCTCCGACGAGATCCTGGTCAAGGAGTTCAGCGGCGATGCCGAAGCAACGCCGGTGTTCGATCTCGCAGATGCACCCGGAGCGGACCTCGAAGCGCGCCTTTCGGTGCTCGCGCGCTGGATCGTCGACGCGCACGCGCGCGGCGTGACCTTCGGCCTGCGGCTGCCAGGGATCGAATTGACGCCGGAACCCGGCGATGCGCAGCGCCGACGCTGCCTCGCCGCACTTGCGCGCTACCAGGCGCCGGATCCCGATGTCGTCTGAGCACAAGGAAAATTTCCGGCGACTGGCCTGGACCATGGGCGGTCTGCTGGCGGCGCTCGGCCCGCATCTCCTGCACCTCAAGCCCTGGGTAACGGGATTCGTCCTCGCGGTCTGCGCCTGGCGCCTGCTCGCCGAGCGCCGCGAATGGCGCATGCCGGGGACGCCGCTGCGCGCGCTGATCGCACTCGGCGTCACGGCCGCGGTGATTCTTGGCTACTCGACCATCACCGGCCTCGACGGCGGCACGGCGCTCCTCGCCCTGATGTCCGCACTCAAGCTCCTCGAGACGCGCACGGCACGAGATCACACGGTCCTGATCTTCATCGGCTGGTTCCTCTGTCTCGCCGCGTTTCTCTACGCGCAGGACATCGCGACAGCCGCCTGGGTGCTGCCGACCGTCTGGCTGCTCGCGGCAGCGCTGCTCGAAGTTTCGCGCCACGGACAGGACGGCTCATCCTTGCGGCCATTTCGCACGACGGGCGCGATGCTGTTGAAAGCCGCGCCGATCGCGCTCATCCTCTTCCTCTTTTTCCCTCGTCTCGCCGGCAGTTTCTGGGGCGCGCCCTCGGCCGAGCGGGCGCTCTCGGGCCTGACGGATGAAATGTCGCCCGGCGACATTTCCGACCTGACGCTCAACGATATCGTCGCGTTCCGCGTGCGATTCAGTGGCGACCCGCCGCCGCCGGCGTTGCGGTATTGGCGAGGGCCCGTATTGTCCGAGTTCGACGGATACTCCTGGTCGCGCGGCGACGCGCAGTCCATCTACCGCCCGCCCGTGGATCATGTCGGCGCGCCCGTCGATTACACGGTGACGCTCGAGCCGACCGGCCAGCAGATGCTCTTCGCGCTCGACATGGTCGAGCGCTGGACGCCGGGCCTCGCACGCCAGTCCTGGGATTTCGGATTGCGCACACGCTATCCCGTTCACACGGTGTTGCGCTACGACGCGCGCTCGTATCCGCGCTATCGTGCGGGCAGCGAAATCTCGAAGGCACTCCAAAACCTCAGCCTGCAGTTGCCGCGTGGCCGCAATCCGCGGGCGGCGGAGTTCGCGCGGAACCTCCGCGCCTCCAGCGGAAGCGATTCCACCTATATCCAGGCCGTACTAGACCTGTTTCGGAAGCAGGATTTCTACTACACGTTGACGCCGCCGGGCCTTGAGCGGGATTCGGTGGACGATTTCCTCTTCAACACGCGGCAGGGATTCTGCGGCCACTACGCCTCGGCTTTCACGATGCTGATGCGGGCTGCCGGCATTCCGGCGCGGGTCGTCGCCGGCTACCAGGGCGGCGACTGGAATCCAATCGGGGGCTACCTGATCGTGCGGCAGTCGCACGCGCATGCCTGGTCGGAGGTCTGGCTCGCCGATTCGGGCTGGAGGCGCGTCGATCCGACGGCTGCGATTGCGCCGGAGAGGATCGAACGCGGCTTCGAATCGGCATTTCAGGGCGGCGAACTGCTGCCCGGCGGACTCATGCGCGATTCGAATTTCTGGTGGCAGGCGGTGATGATCTGGGACAACGTCAATGAGCGCTGGAACGACTGGGTCATCCAGTTCGACCGCGCGAGCCAGGAAGAGCTGCTGCTCACTCTCGGATTCGACGACCCGGATTGGCGCGCCTTCGGCCTTGTCCTCGGAGCCGGCCTGGCGCTCGGAATTGCGCTCCTGTTCTTCTGGCTGGCCTGGGAGTTCCGGCCGCGCCGCGGGGATCCTGCCGTCCGCAGCTACCGCCGCTTCGTGTCGCGCCTCGAGCGGCGCGGCATCGAAAGCCCAGTCGGAGAAGCGCCGCGCGATTTCGCGCTTCGCATCCGCCGGCTGCGGCCCGACCTCGGTGTCACGGCGCTCGCGATCACCGAGACCTATCTGCGCCTGCGCTACCTGCCGGCGCCATCCGCCGGTGACCTCAGGCTCCTGCGCGGGCTCGTTGCGCGCTTCGATCCGTGACCCTGGCCTTCGCGACCGTGCTCGCCGGCTTCCTTGCGGTGCTGGCCTGGATCGTCGGCCAACCGATCATCGCCGCGCGCCGGCGTGCCGCGCTGCACGGCCGCGCGCTCTCGGCCTCCGAACGTGCGCTGCTCGTGCGGCACTGGCCCGGTTACGCACGCGTGCCACCAGCGCTGGTGCCGCAACTCAACGCACTGACAGCCGTTTTTGTCGGTGAGAAGGAGTTCGTCGGCTGCCGGGGGCTTGCAATCACGCCGGCGATCCGACTCGTGGTCGCGGCGCAGGCCTGCCTGCTGGGGCTCGGGCGCGACCGGCAACCTTACGAGTCGCTGCGTTCGGTCCTGATCTATCCGTCGCAGTTCGTCGTTGCCGAGCAATGGCAGGACGAGGACGGCGTCGTCACCGAAGAGGAACGCGTGCTGTCGGGCCAGGCTTGGGACGTGAGCCGCATCCTGTTGTCCTGGGAAGACGTCGTGGACGTGGACGCGAGCGATGACGACGGCGGGGCATACAATGTCGTGATCCACGAGTTCGCGCACTACCTGGATCTCGAAGCCGGCGGCGCCGACGGCACGCCGCAGCTCGATGCCGCCGCCGACCGGCGGCGCTGGTCCGCGGTACTGGCATCGGAATTCAAACGTCTGCGGGACGCGGTCGAACGCGGCGCGGAAACCTTCCTCGACGGCTACGGCGCAGAGGACGAAGCCGAGTTCTTCGCGGTCGCGAGTGAGGCCTTCTTCGAACAGCCGCGCGAGTTCGCGCGCCTCCTGCCCGCGCTGTACGGGGAATTTCGCGGATACTACCGCCTGGACCCGGCCGACTGGCCAGACGCGTAAAGGGCGGCGATCACCGCGCGGTTTGCCAACGCTACCCAGGTTCGTCTATGCGTCTCCGAGCTCGTCTTCGAGCCGGGATAGGATGGGGCCCATGCGCCGGATACTCGCGCTCCTGTCTGTAGTCGTTATCCTGGTGACCGCCGGCCTGACCGCGCGGCCGGAGACGCAGCCACTGGGCATTACGTCCCTGCTTGGCCGGCCGCTTGCTCCGCCGGCGCTGGCGCCGGAAACCGAGACGCGGATGAAAGCCCAGCTCGCGGACTCCCGGGCCGCATGGGAGAAGGATCGCAACGACGCGGACGCGCTGATCTGGGTGGGCCGGCGCACGGCGTACCTGGGACGGTATCGCGAGGCCATCAACCTCTTCTCGGACGGCATCATGCGGCACGCCGCTGACGCGCGCATGTACCGCCATCGCGGGCACCGGTACCTGACCGTCCGCGAGATCGACCGGGCGATCACGGATTTCGAGAAAGCGGTCGATCTGATCGCGGGCCAGCCGGACGAGGTCGAGCCGGACGGGCTGCCGAACGCACGGAACATTCCGACGGGCACGCTCCACTCGAACATCTATTACCACCTCGCGCTCGGCTACTACCTCAAGGGCGATTTCAGCCGCGCCGCCGAGGCCTGGGCCAGGGCGCGTGACGCCGTGCAGAACGCCGACAATCTCGTGGCCGCCAGCCACTGGCTCTATCTCTCCCTGCGACGGGCGGGCCGTGACGCCGACGCGGCGGCCGTCCTGCTGCCGATCACGGCAGACCTGGACGTCATCGAGAACGGCGAATATCACCAGCTCCTCTTGATGTACAAGGGCGAACGGACGCCGGAGATGCTTCTCACGGCGGCAGGCGACGACTCCGGCGGCTCAGCCGTGCGCTACGGCGTCGGCGCGTGGTACCTCGTCAACGGCCGGCAAGCCGAACCCGAGTCCCTGTGGGCGTCAATCCTGGAAGGTCCCGACTGGCCCTCGTTCGGCTATCTAGCGGCGGAGGCGGAAGTGGCGAACAGGAGGTGATGTTCGCAATGGGGCGGGCGGACCGCACGATGTCGCGGCACAGCCGCCTCACCTGATCGCGCGGTGCGCGGGTTCGTCGCGGGATTCCGACCGTAAGCGGCGGGCGCACTCATTGTGAAGGGCGTGAGCGCGCGAGCAGCAGCGCGCCGCCGACGAACAGGACAATGATCGAGAGCATGCCGGCTCGCGTGTTGTCCGTCACTAGCGCGGTGATCCCGACCATGAGCGGTCCGAGCACCGCCGCGAACTTCCCCATCATGTTGTAGAAACCGAAGAACTCACCCTGCTTGCCGTGCGGCACCAGCGTCGCGTAGTAGGACCGCGACAGCGACTGGATGCCGCCTTGCACGAGGCCGATGACCGCCGCAAGCAAGTAGAAATGCGTGATGTCCCGCATCCAGTAGGCCGCGACCGTCGCCGCCGAGTAAATCGCAATCGCGACAAATATTCCGTTCCGCGCACCGATGCGGTTGCCGAGCCAGCCGAAGGCGAGCGCCGCCGGGAACGCCACGAACTGCGTGATCAGGAGTGCGGCAATCAGGCTCTGCTGCGGGAAGCCGAGCGACAGGCCGTAGTCGACCGCCATCTTGATAATCGTGTTGACACCGTCGATGTAGAGCCAGTACGCGAGCAGGAACCACAGGAGCGGCCGGTAGCGCCGCACCTCCCCGATCGTGGACCGAAGCTCGCGCAGCCCGGCGCGCGCGGCGTCCCAAACCGCGAGCGGACGCGCGGGTTTCTGCTCGCGCACCCAGACGAAACAGGGCACGGCAAAGAGGATCCACCACGCGGCGACCATCGGAAATGCGATTCGCACCGCCTCGGCGGCACTGTCGAAGCCGAACGTGGCCGGGCTCGCGACCATCGCCGCGTTCAACAGCAGCAGCAGCCCGCCGCCCGCGTAGCCGAGTGAGTAGCCGTAAGCCGAAACGAGGTCGTACTCCCGCGGCTCCGCGACATCCACGAGCAGGGAATCGTTGAAGATCACGCCACCCGAGAAACCGATGCTCGCGAGCGCGTACACCAGCACCGCGGTGAGCCAGTCGCCTTGTGCCACGGCGTAGAGTGCTGCGGTCGAGACGGCGCCGAGCAGGGTGAAGACCGCGAGCATCCGGAGCCGTGCGCCGCCCCGGTCCGCCATCGCCCCCAGCAGGGGCGCCGCGAGCGCGATCAGCAGGCTGCCGACGCCGTTCGCGAGTCCGAGGCGGAAGGTGCTCACCGCCGCCTCGGTGCCGACGCTCCAGTACTGCTTGAAGAAAACCGGGAAGAACCCCGCCATGACGGTCGTCGCGAATGCGGAGTTCGCCCAGTCGTAAAGCGCCCAGGCGACAACTGGCCGGCGCAGCAGCACGCGTTTCACGCAGCCGCCGCCAGGTGCTCGCGCGTTTCCCTGAACGAAAGGTCCGGCCAGCGCTCGATCGTCAGCCCGAGGTTCACGCGGCTCGGCGCCAGGTACACGAGCTCGCCCGCGTGGTCCAGGGCGAGATGCTCGTGTGCGCGCTCACGGAACTGGTCGAGTTTTGTGTCATCCGCACAGTCGACCCAGCGCGCGGTGACCACGTTGACCGGCTCGAAGACGCAAGCCACGCTGTATTCGTCGGCGAGCCGGAAGGCGACGACGTCGAATTGCAGCGGCCCTACGGCGCCGAGGATGAGGTCATTGTTCCTGAGCGGGCGGAAAAGCTGGGTCGCGCCTTCCTCGCAGAGCTGGTCGAGCCCTTTCTGCAGCGCCTTCATGCGCAACGGGTCCTTCAGCACGGCGCGCCGGAACAGTTCCGGCGCGAAGTTCGGGATGCCCGTGAACGTGAGTGCCTCGCCCTCCGTGAACGTGTCGCCGATGTTGATCGTGCCGTGGTTGTGCAGGCCGATGATGTCGCCGGCCCAGGCCTCGTCGGCCTGCTGCCGGTCCGCAGCCATAAAGGTCAGCGCGTCCGCGATCCGCACTTCCTTGCCGAGCCGCACGTGATGGAGGCGCATTCCGCGCCGGTACTGACCCGAGCAGATGCGCAGGAACGCGATCCGGTCGCGATGGCCGGGGTCCATGTTGGCCTGGATCTTGAAGACGAACCCGGTCAGTGCGCTTTCCTCCGGGGCCACTTCGCGCGTGGTTGCGCGCCGGGGACGCGGCGGCGGCGCGTGCGCCACGAACGAATGCAGCAATTCCTCGACGCCGAAGTTGGAGATCGCGGAGCCGAAGTGTACCGGCGTCTGGCGTCCCGCCAGGTATGCGGCGGGGTCGAAGGCCGGCATCGCGCCGCGTATCAGCGCGATTTCCTCCCGAAAGGAACGGGCGGAATCGCCGAGCAACACCTCCGCTTCGGGGCACTCGAGGCCATCGATCGTGCGATTGGTGCCGACGCGGCCACCCTTTGCGCCGTCGTAGACGTAGATGCGGTCTTCCGTGAGGTGATAGATGCCCGACAGCTCGCGGCCCATGCCGATCGGCCAGGTGATCGGCGCGCATTGAATCGAAAGTACGCGCTCGATCTCGTCCAAGAGTTCGACTGGCGGCCTGCCGTCGCGGTCGAGCTTGTTGATGAAGGTCATGATCGGCGTATCGCGCAGCCGGCAGACTTCCATCAGCTTGATCGTGCGCTCCTCAACGCCCTTTGCGCAGTCGATCACCATCAGGGCCGAGTCCACCGCCGTCAGCGTGCGGTACGTGTCCTCGGAGAAGTCCTCATGGCCCGGCGTATCGAGCAGGTTGATGATGCGGCCCTGGAACGGGAACTGCATGACCGACGATGTAACCGAGATGCCGCGCTGCTGTTCGAGCCGCATCCAGTCGGAAGTCGCATGGCGCGCCGCCTTGCGTCCCTTGACCGCGCCCGCCATCTGGATCGCGCCGCCGAAAAGCAGCAGCTTCTCGGTGAGCGTGGTCTTGCCGGCGTCGGGATGCGAGATGATCGCAAAGCTGCGTCGGCGGGCGATTTCGTCATTCAATGCATTCATCTTGGCATCGCGCGGGGCGCGCGATTGTACCGGAAGGATAAAGGGGAGCGTCCCCTTTATCCTAGCGCGCCGAGCTCCAGGCGATAGACCAGCGCATCCTCGCGGCCGTCCTGCGCCTGGTAGTAGCCGCGCCGCTGCCCGACGCATTCGAAGCCAAGCTCGCGATAGAGCGCGATGGCCCCGCGATTGGAGCGGCGCACTTCGAGGAAGGCATCGCGAATCCCGCGGTCGCGTGCATGTGTAAGCAGCGAAAGCAGGAGGCGGCGGCCGACGCCGCGGCGCCTCAGCGGTTCCGCGACGCAGAGGTTGAGCACGTGCGCCTCGCCGGCGCCCATCGACAGCACGCCATAACCCGCGACACCGGCGTCCGTGTCCACGACCACGCAGTGATAGCCGACCCTCAGGCAGTCGGCAAAGATCTGGTCGTTCCACGGAAATACGTAGGACTCCCGCTCGAGCGCGGCGACGCGCGGGAGATCCGCCTGCGCCATCGGGCGGAATGTCCAGTTCGCCGCCTGCAGCTCCTCACGCGCGGTCGCCATCGGCGAGAACTCCAAGTGCGAGTTTGAGGTCTTCCCAGGACTTGCGCTTCTCCCCCGGCGAGCGCAGCAGGTAGGCCGGGTGGTAGGTCACGATCACGGGTACTCCGTCGAGCCGATGCACGCGTCCGCGCAGCCGTGCAAGCGCCTGTTCCGTGCCGAGCAGCCGATGCGCGGCGATGCGGCCGACGCAGAGGATCGCGGCCGGCGCGACGAGCTCGATCTGGCGGCGCAGGTACGGCAGGCAGCGCCCGGCCTCTTCGTCGCTCGGATCGCGGTTCTGGGGTGGACGGCACTTGAGGACATTGGCGATGTAGACGTCGCCGCGCTCGAAACCGCAAGCTCGCAGCATCGAGTTCAGGAGAAGGCCGGCGCGGCCCACGAACGGCTCCCCTTGCCTGTCCTCCTCCGCGCCCGGCGCCTCGCCGACCACCATGAGGCGCGCGCGCCGGTCACCGGTGCCGAAGACCGTCTGCGTGCGCGTCTCGCACAAGCCGCACAGCCGGCACTCGCGCACGGAGGCCGCAAGTGACGTCCAGTCCGGTCCGTCGGCCTGCGAAGCGGCCCCGGGCCGGCGCTGAACATAGCTGTCCACGCCCATCGCGCCGAGGATGGCGAGTTGCCGGGCCTCCACGGCTTCAGCCGCCTTCGCCTGCGGCGGTGTCCCGCGGCCGCCGGCGCAGCTTGAGCCAGCTCCAGCCGATCGGTCCTGACACCGCGTAGACGCCGAACATCGTGAAGAGCACGACGGGAGGATTGACTGCAATCAGCGCGATGACGAGCGGCACGAGCAGCAGCTTCGAATAGCGTACCCGCTCGCCGGCGGCCCGGTCCTTGAAGCTCCGATACGGGAACTTGCTGACCATCAGTGTGGCCGAGAGCGCGGTGATGGCGAACGCGAGGATCAGGCCCGGCAGTCCAGTCACGTCGTACGCGTGCGCGAGCGCGACGAACGCGGCGACGATCGCGGCGCCCGAGGGGCTTGGCAAGCCTTCGAAGTAACGCTTGTCCTGTGTCGCCGAGCGCGCATTGAACCGCGCTAGCCGCATGGCGGTCGCGGCCGCGAAAAAGAAGGCCGCAATCCAGCCGAACCGACCCCAGGCCGCGCCGTATTCCGCGATGCGTTCGACACCCCATTGGTAGCAGACGACGGCCGGTGCGAGCCCGAATGCCACCATGTCCGCGAGGCTGTCGAATTCCTTGCCAAAGGCTGTCTCCGTGTGCATCAGCCGCGCGACGCGCCCGTCGAGCCCGTCGAAAACCATGGCGACGAATATCGCGATCGTCGCCCGCTCGAAGTTGCCGTCGATCGCCGCAATGATCGCGTAGAAGCCTCCGAACAGGCAGCAGATCGTCAACAGGTTCGGCAGCAGGAAGATCCCGCGGCGCATGCGAATTTCGTTTAAGTCGACTTTCATTCGGCTGGCGTGGCAAGGCCCGTAGGCAGCGCCTAAGATACCGCGCTTTGGGACCGGCGACACGCTTCGTCCCGCGAGGTTGCCAAGCAATGCGCCTGTCTGCGTTTCCGATCCAGAATCTCAAGGAAGTCCCGGCCGAGGCCGAGGTCGTGAGCCATCGGCTGATGCTGCGCGCAGGCCTCATCCGTCGCGTCGCGGCAGGGCTCTACAACTGGCTGCCGATGGGGCTTCGCGTCCTGCGCCGGGTCGAGCGCGTGATCCGCGAGGAGATGGACCGGACCGGCGCCCTCGAGATCTCGATGCCCGTGGCGCAGCCTGCCGAGCTGTGGGTCGAGTCCGGCCGCTGGGACCAGTTCGGCCCGGAGTTACTGCGCTTCAAGGACCGTCACGACCGCGACATGGTACTCGGCCCCACGCACGAGGAGGTCGTGACCGATCTCGCGCGCCGCGAGCTTCGCAGCTACCGCCAGCTGCCGGTCAACTTCTACCAGATCCAGACGAAGTTCCGCGACGAGATCCGGCCGCGTTTCGGCGTGATGCGCGCGCGTGAATTCATCATGAAGGATGCCTACAGCTTTCACGCCGACGAGGCCTCGCTCGCCGAGGGCTATCGGCGCATGTACGACGCCTATAGCGCGATCTTCACGCGCCTCGGGCTGCGCTACCGCGCGGTGCATGCCGACCCCGGCGCAATCGGCGGCAGCGCCTCGCAGGAATTCCACGTGCTGGCGGAATCCGGCGAGGACGCAATCGTCTTCTCCGACGGCGACGACTACGCCGCAAATCTCGAGCTGGCGGAGGCCCTGCCGCCGCGCGAGGGGCGCACCGCCCCGAAAGACGCGATGCGCGAAGTTGCAACGCCGGGCGCGCGGACGATCGCCGACCTGTCTGCATTCCTCAAGATGGACCCGTCGCGCCTGCTCAAGACGCTCGTCGTCGAGGGCGCGGACGGCGGACTCGTCGCGCTCGTGCTGCGCGGCGACCACGAGCTGAATGCGCTGAAAGCCCAGAAGCAGGCGGCGGTCGCAAAGCCGCTGCGCATGGCCGATCCCGCGCGGATCGCGGGGGCTGCCGGATGCGAGACCGGATTCCTGGGCCCGGTCGGGCTCCGGATTCCGGTGATCGCCGATCACGCCGCTGCCGCCGCCTCGGATTTCGTCTGCGGCGCGAACCGCGTCGACGCCCATCTGACCGGCGTCAACTGGGGACGCGACTTGCCCGAACCCGCGACTGCGGACTTGCGCAATGCGGTGAATGGCGACCCGAGTCCGCGCGGGCGCGGGACGCTCGCGATCGCGCGGGGCATAGAAGTCGGTCACATTTTCCAGCTCGGACGGAAGTACAGCGAGGCAATGGGCGCTACCGTGCAGGACGAGCAGGGCCGCGACATCCACATGTACATGGGTTGCTACGGAATCGGCGTCACGCGCATCGTCGCCGCCGCGATCGAGCAGAATCACGACGAGCGCGGGATCGTATGGCCGGCGCCGCTTGCGCCGTTCGACGTCGTGCTGGTCGCGCTCAACTGGGATAAATCGGAGGCCGTGCGCAAGGCGGCGGATGCGCTTTACCGGGAGCTCGCCGACGCGGGCGTCGAAGCGCTGCTCGACGACCGCGACGCCCGGCCGGGCGTCAAGTTCGCCGACGCCGAACTTATCGGGATTCCGCATCGCATCGTGATATCCGAGCGCGGCATTGCGGCGGGACGGCTCGAGTACCGGCACCGGCGGGCCGAGGCGAACGAGGAGTTCCAGCAGGCGGACGCCGCATCCTTCATTCGCGCGCGGCTCGCGACCGCAAGATGAGACGCCCCTTCGCCGGGATCCGCACGCTCCAGTTCCTGGCCGTTGCGCTGCTGGCGTTCGCGTTCCCAGGCGCGGCGCAGGCCGATCGCCAGCGGGATCCGGGGCTTCGCGAGATCATCCAGGCCGCGATCAAGTCGACCGCCTGCTTCGATGGAAAGTACGACGACGTCGTCTGGTACGCCCTGATGCAGCCGCGCGTCGAGACGCGGCTGCGCCAGCAGCCGGTGGACCTGCGTCTCGGGGACGACCTCAGGAAGGCCGCGGAACGCATCCTGCACGCCGTTCATTGCGAGTCGAGCAAGCACGCAATGCTCCGCGACCGGCCGCAGCTCGTGCTGGCCGTGATCGACGTGGAGAGCGCCTTCGATCCGTTCGCCGTGTCTTCCGCCGGCGCGGTCGGCCTGATGCAGGTGATGCCGTTCTGGCCCAATGAGCTCGGCCTTTCGCGGAAAGACCTGATCGATGTCGAAATGAACATCCGGATGGGCACGAGCATCCTGGCGTATTACCTCGAGCGCGAGCGCGGCGACTACCACCGGGCGCTCGGCCGCTACAACGGCAGCCTCGGGCGGCGGACCTACCCCGATCTCGTGCTCGGCCGCTTGAACTCGCGCTGGAGGCGCTGACCGGTCACTTCTGCTGGAAACCCGCCGGCCACTCGAACGCATCCGGTTCGATCGATTCGATCTCGACCGACTCGACTCGCGCCATCGGCGGGCCCCGGTGCAGCCAGGCCACGAGTTCCGCGAGCGCTACGGAATCGCCCGCCGCGAGCACGAGTACCGTGCCGTCCGCGCAGTTCTCCGCCGTGCCCCGCAACGACAGCGCAATTGCACGCTCGGCCGTGCTCGCGCGAAAGTACACGCCTTGGACGCGCCCGCTGACACGGACGCGCCGCGCGGCCTCGGGTCGTGGCCTAGAATTCACACTGCGAACAGTCTGTAAGTCCCTGAGGCCGAAGGCAAGCACCCATGCTCGACATCCTGGTCCTTTACTACAGCCGCCACGGGGCGACCGCAGAACTCGCGCGGCAGGTCGCGCGCGGGGTGGACGGCGTCGCGGGCTGCCGTGCGCGTATACGCACCGTGCCACCGCTTGCGAACCCGGCCTCCCAGCCCGCCGACCCGCAGGATGGAGCGGCATTCGCAACCCATGACGATCTCCGCGAATGCGCGGGTCTCGTGCTCGGGAGCCCCGTGCGCTTCGGCAACATGGCGGCATCGCTGATGGCATTCTTCGACGGTACGTCGGGTCTCTGGCTGACGGGGGTGCTGGCGGGCAAGCCGGTCGGGGCCTTCACGTCGGGCAGTACGATGCACGGCGGTCAGGAAACCACGCCACTCGGCATGCTGCTGCCCCTCCTCCACCACGGCATGCTGATCGTCGGCCTGCCTTTTACGGAGACGGCGCTCTCATCGACGACCGGTGGCGGAACGCCATACGGTGCAAGCCGCGTCTTGCCCCAGGGCGAGCGCCGCGCGCTCAGCGAAACGGAGCGCGAGCTCGCGCGGGCGCTTGGGCGCCGCGTCGCGACGTTCGCCTCACGCCTCGCCCCCGGCAACGGATGAAGGATCGCGCGCGTACGGTGCGGCGCCTTGCCATCGGCGCCTGGATTCTGCTCGTCGCTTCGGTCGCGTGCTGGCCATTCATCGACGCATCCGGAATCGGCATCGTGACGGCATCGATCGCGCTCCTGCCGCTCCTGCTGCCGATCCCGGGTATCCTGCGCGGCTCGCGGCGCGCCTGGCGCTTCGCCGCGCTGACCCTGGCGCCGGCGCTTGCGCTCGCGGTGACGGAGTTCCTGGTCAACGCGCCGTCGCGCCCATGGACCGGCACGACGCTTGCCCTGATTCTGCTCGCCTTCGCGGGACTTGTGGCAGCACTAAGAAAATAAGAGGGGAAAAAATCAAAGGGGACGTTCCCCTTTTCCTTCGATCCTTTGGGAAAAGGGGAACGTCCCCTTTGATTTTTTCCCCTCTTATTTCTTTAGCCAGTCGCGCACGAAGGGAACCGTGAGGCGTCTTTGCGCCGCAAGCGCCTCCGTATCGAGTTCGTCGAGCATCCGGCAGAGCGTTGCAAAGTCCCGCGGTGCTCGGCGCGTCAGGAAACCGAGCGTCTCCTCCGGCAACTCGAGGCCGCGGTGTCCCGCGCGCCGGCGGAGCGCTTCCGCCTGTTCGGATTCGGACAAGGGCTGCAGGCGGTGGACTTCGGATGCGGCCAGGCGCGATGCGAGATCCGGCAGCTGGATGCCGAGCGCAGCAGGCGCAGCCGTCGTGGCCAGGGCAAGCCCGCCGCGATGCTCGGCAAGCCCGTTGTAGAGGATGAAGAGCGCGCGCTCCCAGCCGGAGTCCCCGGCAACTGCGTGGAGATCGTCGAGCGCGACCAGTTCCAGTTGCTCGAGGCCATCGAGCAGGGCCGGACCTTCGGATCGGAGCGCGGCCAGCGGCAGGTAAGCCGCCGTTCTCCCCGCCGCACCCGCGAGCGCGCAGCCCGCCTGCAGGAGGTGGCTCTTGCCCACGCCGGGTGGCCCGAAAAACCAGACCGGCACCCGCGTCGTGCCACCCGCCAGCCGTTGCAGAGCCGAGACGGCTTCGGCGTTGGCGCCCGCGTGGAATGTCTCGAAGCGCAGCGAAACGCCGAGCTGGACACCGAGCGGCAGCTGGCGCACCGGATTCCCTTCGTCAGGCCGCGCGGCGCCGCGCCCGGCTCACCGCGACCGCCTTGCGCATGTAAGTCAAAACGTAATCGACCCCGCTCACCACCGTCGTGACGAGGACCAGAGCACCGAGCGCCGTGACGACCCACTCGGCAAACTGTGGAAATGCGGCGCGCCAGACCACGGCGATGACGAAAAGAAGCTGCACGAGCGTATTGAGCTTCGAAGGAATGGTCGGGCGTCCCTCGAGCGGCCCGAAGAGCCATTTGTAGACGGCGGCCCCGACGCCGATGACAACATCCCTCGCGACGGCAACGGCCGCCAGCCAGACCGGCACGAGGCCGATGACGGCGAGCGTGATGAAGACGCTGACAAGCAGCAGCTTGTCCGCGAGCGGGTCGAGCACCTTGCCGACTTCGCTCGACCAGCCGAAGGTCTTGGCCAGGTAGCCATCCAGCGCGTCGGAAGCGGCCGCGAGCGCGAACAGCACGAGTGTGTACCCGTACCACCCTTCGGCCAGCAGGATGACGATCGGCACGGTCAGCGCCATCCGGAGTACGCAGATCAGGTTCGGAACCGTCACCAGCTTCATGGCGACAGGGCGTAGATCAGGCGCCCGGCGTCCACCGCATGCAGGCGGCCGTCGCGCAGGATGGCCTGTTGCAGCGCTTCCGCGTTCCCCCGCACATTGACCAGGAACGAGACCGCGTCCGGCGTCACCTCGTCGACGGAAACGCCGCGGACCGGGGCGAGGCGCGAAAGCGCCCGCATGGCCGAGGCATAGGCCTCGAGCGTACCGATTCCGGTGACGGTCACGAGTTGTTCGCTGCGCTGGGACGCGCCGCGTGAGGCAAAGAGACTGGCATAGCGCTCGGCGGCGAGTTCCGGGCCGGCCTCGAGTTCACCCTGCGTGGTGGCCGCGAGCCCCGCCGTCGAAAAACTCCACTCGACCGAATGGGTCCCCGGGACCAGCTGGCGCGCTCGCCCGATCAGGACGCCGTCGGCTCCATAGCGGCGGGCGGCATCGACAAGCGCATTGTGATCGCCGGACCAGGCCTGCTGCATCGCGCGAACCAGGTCGTCGCCGGCGTCCGGCCAGACGAGCGGCAGACCGCGGCGCTCGGCATTCGCATCGATGCGTAATTTCTCGGCACTCGTATCGCTTGCGGAAACGAGTGCCCGGCGTCCGCTGCCGCGATCGATCGCTAGCCAGATGAGGGTCACCGGCCGTTCATTGCCCCAGAAGGCCAGGCCCGACGCGTCGACCGCATTCTCGATCGCCTTTCCGTCAAACGTCACCGTAAGCTGGTTCCCCGCGGCGCGCCGATAGCTGACCACGTAGCGTGACGCCTGGGCGACCAGCGGCGCGAGATTCTCGAGCGCCGGTGCATCGCGCCGGCCCGTGACACGCACGAGAACGTCGGTCATCGCCATGCGGAAAGCCGCCTCGTTCTCGCCCGTGTAGGGTACGGTCACGGAATACAGGTCGCCGAGCGATTCGGCGAATGCGGGCATGGAAAAAGCGAGGCAGGCAAGCGCGGCAAGCCACGAACGGATACGGCTGACGGGGGTCGGGTGGGGGCGTGCGCTCACGCTACAATAGTACACTGCCCGCTTGTCGGGCCTGCCGAACCGAGCCCGACCGCGCGCGATGACTGAACGCCCTTCGCTGACATACCGCGACGCCGGAGTCGACATCGACGCCGGCGCGGAGCTCGTCGAACGCATCAAGCCGCGCGTCGCACAAACGCTTCGGCCGGAGGTCCTCGCCGGCATTGGCGGCTTCGGGGCGATGATCGAGCTGCCCGAAGGACGCTGGCGTCGACCCGTCCTGGTGGCCGGCACGGACGGCGTCGGCACGAAGCTCAGGCTCGCGATCGATACGGGAATGCATGATGGTGTCGGCCAGGACCTGGTCGCCATGTGCGCCAACGACGTCGTCGTCCAAGGCGCGGAGCCGCTCTTCTTCCTGGATTATTACGCGACCGGGCGGCTTTCGGTCGAGGTCGCGGAACGCGTCATCGCCGGCATCGCCGAAGGCTGCGTGAAGGCGGGTTGTGCACTCGTCGGCGGCGAGACGGCCGAGATGCCCGGCATGTATCCGGAAGGCGATTACGACCTTGCCGGCTTCTGCGTGGGCGTCGTCGAGCGCGACCGAATCATCGACGGCAGCCGGACGCGCGCTGGTGACGTCGTCGTCGGCCTCGCCTCCTCCGGACCGCATTCGAACGGTTTCTCGCTGATCCGCCGGCTCATCGCGGATACGAAGGCGGACGCACGGACCCTTGTGGGCGGCGCGCGTCTCTTCGATCTCCTGATGGCGCCGACGCGGATCTATGTGAAGTCCCTGCTGCGTCTCGCCGCCGCCGTTGACGTGCACGCATTCGCGCATATCACGGGCGGTGGCCTGACCGACAACATTCCCCGCGTGCTGCCCGAGGGCCTCGGCGTGCGGATCGATTCCGAAGCCTGGCAGCGCGATCCGGTCTGGGACTGGATCCGCGGAAGCGGCCGGATCAGCGAAGTCGAGATGCATCGCACGTTCAACTGCGGCATCGGCATGATCGCTGTCCTTCCGCGCTCCGAGGCGGATGCGGCAATGGAACTCCTGCGGGTCGCCGGCGAACGGGCGAGCGTCATCGGCAAAGTCGAGACGGGCGCGGGCGTGCAGATCGTCTGATGACGGGTCCGTTGCCCTTCGCCGTGCTGATCTCGGGGCGCGGCAGCAATATGCTGGCGCTTGAGCAGGCGACGCGCGACGGGCGGATCAATGGAAGTATCGTGACCGTCATCAGCGATCGTGCGGACGCCCCGGGCCTTGTCGAGGCCAGACGGCGAGGACTCGCGACCGAAACGGCCTTACCCGCGCCGGGCATGGACCGCGCTGCATTCGGACGCGAGTTGTCCCGCCACATCGAGCAGAGCGGCGCCCGGCTCATCGCACTCGCGGGTTTCATGCGCATCCTCGACGGCGGATTCGTGCAAGGCTGGCGAGGCCGCCTGCTGAACATCCACCCTTCCCTGCTGCCATCGCACCGCGGGCTGCACACTCACCGTCGGGTACTCGAAGCCGGGGACGCCGTGCACGGCTGCACCGTGCATTTCGTCGTGGAGGAACTCGATGCCGGTCCCGCAGTCATCCAGGGACGGCTGGCCGTGAGGCCCGGGGACGACGAAGCCTCGCTTTCAGCGCGCGTTCAGCGGCTCGAGCACATTATCTATCCGCGCGCGGTGGGCTGGTTTGCGGCCGGCCGGCTAACGTGGCGGGAGGATACGGCGCTCTTCGACGGGCGGCCGTCGGGACCTGAGATCGTCGAGGAGTCTGAATGAAGGCGGTTGCGATCGGTCTGTTTGCGCTGATGTCGATGCTGCAGCCTCCAGCCTCCGGGGCTGCGGAGTCCGCGCTCGTCCCTTTTGTCGCCGAGTACGACGTGCGTTACGGCCGCATGGCGGTAGGCACCAGCCGGACCGAGCTTTCCCGCGCGAGTCCGCCGGGTCGCTGGATCATCGAGTCCCGGTCGACGGCGACCGGTTTTGCCCGTGTGATCGCTTCCGGCACGCTCAAGCAGCGATCAAACTTCGACCTCGAGCCGGACGGTCTGCGTCCGCTGAGTTACCTGTTCGACGACGGCACCGAGCGCACGAGCCGCGACGTGAGGCTCGAGTTCGACTGGCGCAGTGGTACGGTGCGGGGAACCGCCGAGGACGAAAAGGTTGAAGTGCCGGTTATTGCCGGCCTGCAGGACTCGGCCTCGATGCAGGCTCTGGTGCTTGCACGCCTGCGGAGTGGAACGGAGCCCGGCACGATCTCGATGATCGAGAAGGACAAGGTCAAGCATTACCGCTACACGTTCCTGCGCCGCGAGACCCTGAAGACCGCAATCGGTGAACTCGAAACCGTCGTTTATCGCAGCGCACGTGACGGATCGGATCGCGAGACGATCGTCTGGCACGCGCCGACGCTCGGATACACGCTCGTCCAGGCCGAGCAGCGCATCGACGGCAAGCGCCGCTTCCAGACCTACATTCGCCGCTTCCAGCCGGGCGGCTGAAACCGCCGTCAGGTGCGCGGGAGGGTCACGCCCTTCTGGCCCTGGTACTTGCCGCCCCGGTCGCGATAGGACGTTTCGCAGACTTCATCTGACTCGAAGAAAAGCATCTGCGCCACGCCCTCGTTTGCGTAGATACGCGCGGGCAAGGGCGTCGTATTCGAGAACTCGAGCGTCACATGTCCCTCCCATTCCGGTTCGAGCGGCGTCACGTTGACGATGATTCCGCAGCGCGCGTAGGTGCTCTTGCCGAGGCAGATCACCATCACGTTCCGCGGGATGCGGAAGAACTCGACGGTCCGCGCGAGCGCAAACGAGTTCGGCGGAACGATGCAGACCTCGCCGTTCACGTCCACGAAATTATTCACGTCGAAGTTCTTGGGATCGATGATCGTCGAGTTGATGTTCGTGAAGATCTTGAACTCACCGGCGCAGCGGACGTCGTAACCGTAGCTCGACGTGCCGTACGACACGATCTTGCGGCCATCCAGCGTCCGCACCTGCCCTTCCTCGAACGGCTCGATCATCCCTCTTGCCGCCATGCGGCGGATCCAGCGGTCGGACTTGATCGCCATCATTCCCCCTCGATCCGGATCGCCGGCAGCCTGACCGCGCCCGCGAGCGCGCTCGCCGCGAGCCGTCCCGCGGCCCGCCTGGCAATCGCATGAAATGTCGCCGCGGCTGCCGAGGCCGGGTCGGCAATGACGGTCGGACGCCCCGAATCCGCCTGCTCTCGGATGGCGCCGTCGAGCGGCAGCTGGCCCAGCAAGGTCGATTCGTAGCGTTCGGCGAGCGCGGCGCCGCCGCCCACGTCGAATATGTGTGATTCGTGGCCGCAGGCAGGGCAGCGATGCAGGCCCATGTTCTCGACGATGCCGAGCACCGGAACGCCGACCTTGCGGAACATCTGCAGTCCTTTGCGCGCGTCCAGGAGCGCGATTTCCTGCGGCGTCGTCACGATGATTGCGCCCGAGACCGGCACGCGCTGCGTCAGCGTAAGCTGGATGTCGCCGGTGCCGGGCGGCATGTCGACGACCAGGTAGTCGAGTTCACCCCAGTGCGTATCCGCAAGCATCTGGGAGAGCGCCTGCGTGACCATCGGCCCGCGCCAGACCATCGGCTGGTCGGAATCGACCAGGAAGCCGATGGACATGACCGGAAGGCCATGCCCGCGCGGCGGCTCGAGCGTCTTGCCGTCCTTCGTAGTCGGCCGGTTGCCCGACAAGCCCATCATCCGGGGCATGCTCGGCCCATAGATGTCGGCGTCAAGGAGTCCCACACGCGCGCCTTGTGCTGCAAGCGCGAGTGCGAGGTTGGCCGCGACGGTGGACTTGCCGACGCCGCCCTTCCCGGACGCCACGGCAATGAGGTTTGCGACCTCCGGCAAGGGACGCTGGCGCGGATCGGCGACGAATGCCGGGATTCGCGCGCAGATGTCATATGACGGCCGCACCGCGATTCCGGCGCCTGAGAGCTCCGCATCGAGCGCCCGGCCGAGCGTTTCCGCGTAGCCGCCGACGGGAAAACCGAGGACGATGCGGACTACGGGCCCGTCCCGGCCGGCCGCGACCGACTCCACTGCACCGGCGTCGCCAAGCGACATGCCGAGCAATGGCTCGACGTAGCTTTCGATCGTGCTCTTGAGGCGATCTTGATGGCCAGTGGACACGGATTCGTTCCAGTTTCGGGGGCGGCATTGTATCCGATGCGGCCCACGCAAACGGCCCGGCCGGGCGCTATGGCATACTGTTCGTTCCGCATTTTTGGCCCAGAAATAGCCGGGGGCGGATGGGACTTTTCGGTGGATATCGCGCGGATCGCCTCATTGCCGAGGTACGGGAAAGTAGCGACCCGACCAGTGCAAGGGCGAAATCCGCGCTTATCAAGCTCCAGGGCCTGGGACAGAACGCGATCCAGCCGATCGTGGATGCACTTGCAACTGCCGACAAGCGGGAGACGATTGCGTTCGTCGAAACGCTCACGCCGCTCATCGACAACAGGTCCTTCCCAATCATCGCGCGAGCACTCGCCGAGGAGAATCCGCGCGCGGTCGCAGGCGTCGCCTGGGCGCTCGCCTCCTCGCGGAATTATTCCCCGCCGAAGCTGCTCGAGCTCCTGTCAGCGCCCGGCGTGTCGAAGCCTGCAGTGCTCGACGTGATCGCGTCGCAGAAGGACCGATTCCAGCTCCGCGACCTTCTGAATGCGGCGTATCAGCAGGAACCGAACGAAAAAGCAGCGCTGTTCCGCGTTGCGGGTGAAATGGTTGATGCGAGTTCGGTGGATGAGCTGGTATCAAGGGTCGAGGGCAAGGACACGATCGCGCGGACGCACATCATCGCGCTGCTTGCGAGGTTCGACACGCCCAAGGTCCAGGCGGCGCTGCAATCGACGCTGAAGGACCCCAACAAGCTCATTCGGTCGGCTGCGCTCCGGGCGATCGCAAACGGCAGCGGCCAGGTCGACCCGGCACTCGTCGCGCCGCTCCTCAGGGACCCCGAACTCGACGTGCAGAGCCCCGCAATCGAGCTCCTTTGCCGGAGCAAGCATCCGGACACGGTACGCCACTTGGTCGAGGTCCTGAAGGACGAGTCCGAGCACGCGCGACGCGCCGCGGTCGAGGTCCTAAACGTCGTCGGCGACGAAAATTCGGTCAAGTTCCTGCTCAAGGCGATCCGCGACTCAGACTGGTGGGTCAGGAGCCGCGCGGCCGACGCGCTCGGCAAGATTGGCGGACCGCAGGTCATCGGCGCGGCACTTGAACTCGTCTCGGACAAGGACGAGGAAGTGCGCCGGACCGCGATCGAGATACTGAACCAGACGCAGGATGAGCGCGCGGTGAGCTACCTGATCGAGGCGACGAAGGACCCGGACTGGTGGGTCTCCGAGCGCGCAATCGACGCGCTCGGGTCGATGGCGAGCAAGAAATCGGTGCCGCGGCTCCTCGAGATGATGAAAGGCAATCCAAAGTCGATCCCGACGGTCGTCAGGGCGCTCGGCAAGATCGGCGACGCGGTCGCGACCGAAAGCGTCCTGAAGGCGCTGGATCGGGACGAGTCCGACATCCGCGTCGAGGCGATGTCCGCGCTCGTCAAGCTCGTCGACGACCGGTCGGTGGACCCGGTCCGCGCGAAGATCGCGCCCTATGCGAACCTCGCCGACCAGTCGGTGGCGGGCGCAGCCATCCGCGCGCTGACCGAGCTCGACACGCGCTTCGGGGGGACGTCGTCGATCACCCACCCCGGCAAGCCCGGCCTCACGCAAGCCGCGCGCGCCGACGCGCAGCGCACGCTCCTGATGGAGTCCGCCGACGTCTCCGCGATCATGAAGTCCGCCGAGGCGCTGCAGCGGCTCGACATCGCCACGCTCAAGAGCGGCGACATCATCGAGGGCCGCTACAAGTACATCGAACGCATCGGCCGCGGCGCCTTCGGCACGGTGCTGCTCATGGAGGACACGGTCGTCGACGAGCGGCTCGTGCTCAAGTTCCTGAATCCGAGCATCTCGCAGGACGAGGAAATGATGCAGCGCTTCGTCCACGAGTTGCGCTACAGCCGCAAGATCACCCACCCGAACGTGATCCGCATTTACGACTTCCTGCACATCCGCGGGAACTACGCGATCTCGATGGAGTACTTCCCTTCGCATACGCTGGGCGGCGAGGTAACGGACGGGAAACCGCTCGCCGTCCGGCGCGCCGTGCGCCTCGGCATGGACGTGGCCAAGGGCATGGCCGTCGCCCACCAGGTCGGCATCGTGCATCGCGACCTGAAGCCGGCCAACGTGCTGATCAACGACGAGGGCATCGTCAAGATCGTGGACTTCGGCGTGGCCGCGGCGCAGCACCAGGGTGACACGCAGCTCACCAAGACGGGCTATGTCATCGGCTCACCGAAGTACATGGCACCCGAGCAGATCCTGGGGAAAAAGGTCGACGAGCGCGCCGACATCTATTCGCTCGGCGTCATCATGTACGAGATGCTCACCGGTACCCCACCCTACCACCGTGGCGATCACATGTCGGTCATGTACCAGCATGTGCAGGGCCGGGCCCGCCCGCCGATCGAGCTCAACCCGGCGCTGCCGCAGGGATTATCCGACGTCATCGTGAAATGCATGGCCGTGGACAAGGAGAAGCGCTACGCCTCGATGGACGAGGTGCATGTGGCGCTGGAGCGCTTCTTGTGATTCACTCGCGCGGCAATGCCGCGTATCGACGCCTTTCTGAAGCTCGGTTCGACCCAGGGATGCTCTGACGTCCACCTGGCGGTCGGCGTGCCGCCGATGCTCCGAATGAACGGCGACCTGGTGCCGATCCGGTTCCGCGAGCTTGCGGCGCCGGAACTCGAGGCCTATGTCACCGAGATCCTGACGCGGAGCCTCGCCGACCGCTTCCGGGCCGGGCATGACGTCGATTTCTCCTACGTCTCCGAGGAAGGCGGGCGCTTTCGCGTCAACGTGTTCCGCAAGGACTCCGGGGTCGGCGCAGTATTCAGGGCGATCCCCGCCGAGGTGCCTACGCTCGACTCGCTCGCGCTGCCTCCGCTCGTCAGGAAGCTCTGCGACTACCACCAGGGCATGATCCTCGTCACCGGCTCGACCGGCACCGGAAAGTCGACGACGCTGGCCGCGATGATCGACATGCTGAATACGACCCGGAGGCTCAACATCATCAGCCTCGAGGACCCGATCGAGTTCGTCCACCGCAGCAAGCAGAGCCAGGTCGTGCAGCGCGAACTGGGCACGCACCTGCCCTCCTTCGCCGAAGGGGTGCGCGCCGCCATGCGGGAGGACCCGGACGTGATCCTGGTGGGCGAGTTGCGCGATCCCGAGACGATCTCGATGGCGATGACCGCATCCGAGACCGGCCACCTCGTGCTTGGCACGCTGCACACGACCAGCGCCGTCAAGACCATCGACCGCATGATCGACGCATTGCCGGCCGACGAGCGCGAGCAGACCAAGAGCTTCCTCGCGCAGAGCCTGATCGCGGTGATCACGCAGGTGCTCGTGAAGCGGCCCGAGAACCGCGGCCGGCGCGCCGTCTGCGAGATCATGGTTATGAATCGCGCCATCGCGCGGCTGATCCAGACGGACCAGACGCACCAGATCCCTGCGCAGCTCCAGACCGGGAAGGACCTCGGGATGGAGCTCATGGACCAGGCGCTCCTGCGCGCGATCAAGGCCAAGGAGGTCGATCCCGACGACGCGTATACGTACGCGTCCGACAAGCAGATGTTCTCGAAATTCGTCGTCGATCGCAGCCTGCTGCCGCGATTCGAAACCCTGGAGTGACGGGGCGCGCGTGGCGAAGATCGACGAGTATCTCGAGGAAATCCTGAAGCGGGACGGCTCGGACCTGCACTTCATGGCGGGTGACCCGCCGCGCATCCGGCAGTACGGCAAGCTGGCGAGCCTGCGGACGGAGCGGCTCGGCGCGGATTTCGTGCGCGAGGCGCTCCTCGAGATCATGCCCCGCAAGGCGCTCGAGCGATTCGAAACCCGCGACGGCACCGACTTCGCCTACACGCTCGGAACGCTCGCGCGCTTCCGGGTCAACGTGCTCCGCCAGCTGAACGGTCTCGGCGGCGTGTTCCGCGCCATCCCTTCGAAGGCGCAAACGCTCGAACAGCTCAAGATGCCCGATGCCGTGCGGAACCTGTGCAAGGTCTCGAATGGCCTGATACTGGTGACCGGCAAGACCGGCTCGGGCAAGTCGACGACGCTCGCCGCGATGATCGACGACCTCAATACACGCATCAAGGGACACATCCTGACCATCGAGGACCCGATCGAGTTCGTGCACCCGCGCAAGAACTGCCTGATCAGCCAGCGCGAGGTCGGCGTGCACGCCGAATCCTTCTCCTCCGCCCTGCTATCGGCCTTGCGCGAGGACCCTGACGTGATCCTGGTCGGCGAGTTGAGGGACCTCGAAACGATCGGCACTGCGATCACCGCCGCGGAGATGGGCATCCTCGTGATGGCGACGCTGCACACGAATGGCGCTGCGCCGACCGTCGACCGCGTCGTCAACGTGTTTCCCGCCGACAAGCAGAACCATGTGCGCACGATGCTCTCGACGTCGCTTCGCGGCGTCGTTTCGCAGCAGCTGATTTCGCGCAAGGGCATACCCGGCCGCGTCGCGGCGCTCGAGGTGCTGATCAATACGCCGGCGGCCGCGAACCTGATCCGCCAGGGCAAGATAGACCAGCTCGAGTCCGCGATGCAGTCCAGCGCCGCGGCCGGCATGCGCACGATGGATTCCGCAATCGAGCAACTGCTCGACCAGGGTCTGATCAGCGGCCGTTCCGCCTTCGAAAAGTCGATCAACAAGGCCAAGTTCGAGCCGCTTCGCGAACAGGACTGACGCAGGATGCAGCGCCGCATCCTCGTAACCAGCGCCCTGCCCTACGCGAACGGGCCCACGCATCTCGGCGGCATGACCGAGATGGTCCAGACCGACATCTGGGTCCGCGCGATGAAGCTCGCGGGACACGACTGCCTCTACGTCTGCGCCGACGACACGCACGGCACGCCGATCATGCTGCAGGCTGCGGCCGAGGGCATTGCGCCCGAGGCCCTGATCGAGCGGGTCGGCGCGGAGCGCCGAAGCGATTTCGCGGCGTTCAGTATCGGCTTCGACAACTATTACACGACGCATTCGGAGGAGAACCGGCGGCTGACTGTGCAGATGTACCAGGCGCTTGCGGCCGCCGGGCACATCACGCGCCGGAGCGTACGGCAGGCCTACGACGAGAAGGCCGGCATGTTCCTGCCGGACCGATACGTCAAGGGCACCTGCCCGCGTTGCGGAACGCCGGACCAGTACGGCGACAGCTGCGAGAACTGCGGCGCCACCTATTCGACCTCAGACCTCGTCGATCCCGTATCCGTTGTCTCCGGGACCCGCCCGGTCGAGCGTGATTCGGAGCACATCTTTTTCAGGCTCGGGAACTTCGAGCCGATGCTTCGCAAGTGGACGCGTTCCGGCACGCTGCAGGCGGCGGTCGCCAACAAGCTCGACGAATGGTTCGACGCGGGGCTGCGCGACTGGGACGTCTCGCGCGACGCCCCGTACTTCGGCTTCGAGATTCCGGACGCGCCGGGAAAGTACTTCTATGTCTGGCTCGACGCCCCGGTCGGCTACATGGCGAGCTTCGAAAACCTCTGCAAGCGGCGCGGATTATCTTTCGACGACTACTGGAAGCCCGACAGCACGGCCGAGCTGCACCATTTCATCGGCAAGGACATCCTGTATTTCCACTCGCTGTTCTGGCCGGCAACGCTCGAGGGCGCGGGGTTCCGGAAGCCCACGGCCGTTCATGCCCACGGCTTCCTGACCGTCAACGGCGAGAAGATGTCGAAGTCGCGCGGCACCTTCGTGACCGCGCGTCGCTACCTCGACGTCCTGCCGCCGGACTATTTCCGCTATTTCCTGGCAGCCAAGCTCGGTCCGGGACTCGACGACATCGACATGAACCTCGAGGAGTTTGCGACCCGCATCAATGCCGACCTGGTCGGCAAGCTCGTGAACATCGCGAGCCGTTGCGCGAGCTTCATCCATCGCGGCTACGGCGGGCGTCTCGCAGCCGAGCTGCCCGACCCGGATCTTTACCGCGAGTTCGTCGGTGCAGGCAGCGGGATCATCGAGGCCTGGGAATCACTCGAGTACGCCGCCGCGGTGCGCGAGATCATGGCGCTCGCGGACCGGGCCAATCTCTATATCGACCGCAAGAAACCCTGGCTCGCGGCAAAGGATCCGGCGCGCGCGGGGGAAGTGCAGGCGGTCTGCACGCAGGGTATCAACCTGTTCCGCGTGCTGATGGCATTCCTGAAGCCGGTGCTGCCGGCGACCGCAGATCGCGCCGAGGCTTTTCTCGGCTCCCGCATCGCGCTCTGGCGCGACATCGAAACGCCGCTCCTCGGCACGGCGATCGGCGAGTACCTGCCGCTCGCGACCCGTATCGATCCGGCCACCGTGCAGAAGCTCGTGGAGATTCCCATGCCTGCGAACGAAAACGCTGCGCCTGCGGCTGGCCCCGCCCCGATCAGCGCCGAGGAGTTCGCGCGCATCGACCTGCGGGTCGCGCGCATCGAAACCGCGGAATACGTCGAGGGCGCGGACCGCCTGCTCAAGCTGACGGTCGATCTCGGCGGTGAGCGCCGCACGGTGTTTGCCGGGATTCGCAGCTCCTATGCGCCTGAACAGCTCGCCGGCCGCCATATCGTCGTCGTCGCCAACATGAAGCCGCGCAAGCTCCGCTTCGGCGTATCTGAGGGCATGGCTCTCGCAGCCTCCGGCGATGCGGGACTTTTCCTCGTGACACCGGATTCGGGCGCCACGGCCGGCATGAAGGTCAGCTAGCCGCCTGCGATGCCCGCCGACGCCACGATCGACCTTGCGGATCGCATCGATGCGCTGCTGCCGCAGACCCAGTGCCGCCGCTGCGGCTTCGACGGCTGCCGGCCTTATGCCGACGCGCTCGCCCGCGGCGAGACCCTCCTCAATCGCTGCCCGCCCGGCGGCTACCGGCTGATCGAGCGGCTCTCGACGATGCTCTGCGTACCTGCACTTCCGCTCGACCCCGCCTGCGGCGTCGAGGCGCCGCCGCGCGTCGCCTGGATCGACGAGCCTGCCTGCATCGGCTGCGCGCGCTGCCTGGATGATTGCCCGACGGACGCGATCGTTGGTGCGCGCAAGCGCATGCACACCGTGATCGCGGATGACTGCTCGGGCTGCGAGCTCTGCCTTCCGAGCTGCCCGGTGGATTGCATCCACATGATCGCGGCGCCCGGCCTGCCGGCCGAGCCGCTCGAGCCGTCCGCGATCGAGATCCGCGCCGCGCGGTTCCGGCGTCGATACGATGCGCGGCGCGTGCGACTCGCACGGGACGCCAGCCTCTGGGAGGCGTCACTCCGTGCGACCCTTGCCGGCGATGACCCGGAAGCGCGCTGAACCGGGGCTCGCCGGGCCGGCGCGCCGGAAGCTGTTCGAGCGGCTGCGCGAGGCAAATCCGGAACCCTCGACCGAGCTCGAATACCGCTCACCGTATCAGCTGCTCGTGTCGGTCATGCTCTCGGCCCAGGCGACCGATCGCAGCGTAAACCAGGCGACGGGGCCGTTGTTTCGCGTCGCTGGCACGCCGCAGGCCATGGCCAAACTCGGCGAATCGGGACTCGCCGGCTACATCCGCACGATCGGTTTGTGGCGGGTCAAGGCAAAGCACGTGATCGAAGCCACGCGCATGATCCTCGCGAATCACGGCGGCGAGGTGCCGCGCGAGCGCGCGGCACTCGAGGCGCTGCCGGGTGTCGGGCGCAAGACGGCAAACGTGGTGCTCAACACGGCCTTCGGCGAGCCGACCATCGCCGTCGATACCCATATCTTCCGAGTTGCGAACCGCACCGGGCTTGCTCCGGGGAACACGGTGCGCGCGGTCGAGGACGAATTGCTGCGCGTCGTGCCCGGGGAATTCCGCGCAAACGCCCACCACTGGCTGATCCTGCATGGCCGCTACGTCTGCAAGGCGCGAAACCCGCTATGCCCGGAATGCCCGATCCGCGACCTCTGCCGCTACCCGGACAAGACGCCGGCTACTTCTTCTTCGGTACGAAAAGGTCGGTGAGCGTGCCCTCGAAGGCCTCCGCCGCGAAGGCGATGGTTTCCGACAGCGTGGGATGCGGATGGACAGTGAGGCCGATGTCGGCCGCGACTGCGCCCATCTCGATCGCGAGCGCGACTTCCGAAATGAGCTCTCCCGCATTGCTGCCGACGATCCCGCCACCGACGATGCGTCCGGTCTCCGGGTCGAACAACAGCTTCGTGAATCCCTCCTCGCGATTGAGCGCGAGCGACCGGCCGCTCGCCATCCACGGAAAGAGACCCTTGCCGAGGCTCCGTCCCTCCGCCTGCGCTTCCGTTTCGGTCACGCCGGCCCAGGCGATTTCCGGGTCGGTGTAGGCCACCGACGGGATGACGCGGGCGTCGAAGGCACGCTTGTGCCCCGCCGCCACTTCGGCGGCGACCTTTCCTTCATGCGTCGCCTTGTGGGCGAGCATCGGCTGCCCGACGATGTCGCCGATCGCGAAGATGTGCGGCACGTTCGTGCGTTGCTGGCGGTCGACCGGCACGTAGCCGCGCCCATCAACTGCGACGCCCGCCGCCTCCGCGCGGATCAGCTTTCCATTCGGCACGCGCCCGACGGCGCAGAGCACGCGATCGAAGAAGCGCGGCTCGCCCGCGCCCTTGCCGTCGAAGCTGACGCGCAGGCCCTCGTCCAGCGCCTCGACACCCACAACGCGCGTGCCGGTCTGGATTGCCGCATAACGCGCACGCAGGCGCTTCTCCAATGGGCGCACGAGATCCCGGTCGCAGCCCGGCATCAGCGTATCGGTCAATTCGACGACGCTGACCTCGGAACCGAGTGCATCGTAGACGCAGGCCATCTCGAGCCCGATGATGCCGCCACCGATCACGAGCAGCTTGTTCGGTAGGTCGCGCAGCTCGAGCGCGCCGGTCGAGTCGAGCACGCGCGGATCGTCGGGCAGGCCGGGAATCCGCGCCGGTTCCGAGCCTGCCGCGATGATGCACTGCTCGAATCCGACGATTTTCCTGCCGCCGTCCTCTGCGCGGATCTCCGCGCGATGCGGCGACACGAAGCGCGCGAATCCGCGGATGACGTTGACCTTGCGCTGCTTCGCGAGCACCGAGAGGCCGGCGGTCAGCTTGCCGACGATCCGGTTTTTCCACTGCTTAAGGGCCTGCGGGTCTATCTCGGGCGCAGCAAACCGGATGCCGTGGACGGACATCGACTCGGCCTCTTCGATGACGCGCGCGGCATGCAGCAGGGCCTTCGATGGAATGCAGCCGACATTCAGGCAGACGCCGCCGAGTTGCGGCCAGCGTTCGACCAGGACGACTCCGAGCCCGAGGTCGGCCGCGCGAAACGCCGCTGTATATCCGCCGGGGCCGGCGCCGATGACAAGGAGTTGCGTCGTCAGGTCCGCAGCCGGTTCCCCGGCCGAGACCGGGGCTTTCGCCATGACGACGGTTTCGCTCAGTGAAGGCAGCCGGACGGTATCGCCCCCGCCCGCGGTAATGACTGCGATCAGCGAATCCTTCGAGACCCGATCGCCTTTGCGGACCTTGACCTCCTTCACGATGCCCGCGACGGTTGCAGGCACGTCCATCGTCGCCTTGTCGGTCTCGAGCGTGATGAGGGGCGATTCCCGCTCGACGCTGTCACCGGGCTTGACGAGGACCTCGATGATTTCGACGTCGTGGAATTCGCCGAGATCGGGAACTCGCTGCTCGACCGGCTGGCTCAAGGCACCGCCTCGGTCAGGCTCTGCGGCGCCGCGAGCGCCTCCGCGAGCGCCACCACGAAGCGCACGGCCTCGGCCCCGTCGATGACGCGGTGGTCATAGGACAACGAGAGCGGGAGCATCAGCCGGGGCTCGAAGCCGCGGTCCTTCCAGATCGGACGCTGCTGCGAGCGCGACACGCCGAGGATCGCGACCTCGGGCGCGTTGATGATCGGCGTGAAGGCCGTGCCGCCGATACCGCCGAGGCTCGAGATCGTGAAGCAACCCCCCTGCATTTCGGCGGCACTCAGCTTGCCGGCACGCGCCTTGCCCGCGAGGTCGGCGAGGTCCCGCGCGAGCTCGTAGATGTCCTTGCGGCCGGCGTCGCGTATCACGGGCACGACGAGGCCGTTCGGCGTGTCGGCCGCAAAGCCGAGATGCAGGTATTTCTTGAAGACCTGGTTCTGTCCGGTGGCATCGAGCGAACTGTTGAAATTCGGGAAGTGCGCGATGACGCGGACGCAGGCGCGCGCGATGAACGCGAGCGGCGTCAGCTTGATGCCGAGACCCGCGGCGCGCTCCTTCAGGGAGCCGCGCAGCTTCTCCATCTCCGTGATGTCCGCCTCGTCATGCTGCGTGACATGCGGCAGGTTCACCCAGCTCGCCTGAAGCCTCGCCCCGGAGATACGCTGGATCCGGCCGAGCGGGCGGACTTCGACCGCTCCGAACGCTGCGAAATCGACGTCCGGCACGCGCGGCAGCCCTGATCCGGTCGCGAAGGATGCCACGCCCGGGCCTTGCGGAGCGGCAAGAGCCTGCTTGACGAAGGCTTTGACATCTTCCTCGCTGACCCGGCCCTTCACCCCGGTGCCCTTGACGAGTGACAGGTCGACACCGAGTTCGCGGGCGAATCGCCGCACGGCGGGGCTCGCATGCGCGCCCCGGAGGTCAGTTTCGGCGATCGAAGCCGCCGGCTTGGGCGGCGCTGCATCTGCAGGCGGCGCAACTGGCGTTGCGGTTAGGGTGGGCGCGATAACCATCTCAGCGGTAGCCGGCGCGGTTCTCTTTACCGTTACGACAAGGTCTCCCGCATTGACGCGCGAGCCTTTCCGGATATGAAGCTTCGTGATCGTACCCGCTGCCGATGAAGGCACGTCCATCGTGGCCTTCTCGGTCTCGAGCGTGGCGAGCGGCGTCTCGAGCGCAACCGCATCGCCCTCCTTGACCAGCACTTCGATGACTTCGACGTCCTTGAAATCCCCGAGATCCGGCACGCGGACCGCTATCGCGACCGACGCTGCGGCAGCCGCGGGAACCGGCTGCGGCTTGGCGGACGACCCGGCTTTCGGCACAGGCGCCGGCTTCGCTGGCGCGGCGGGCGCCGCCGTCTCGAGCACGAGGATCGCGGCGCCCTTGGAAACCCGATCGCCCTTCTTGACCGAGAGCGTTGCGACTCGCCCGGCGGCCGTGGACGGCACGTCCATCGTCGCCTTGTCGGTCTCGAGCGTAATGAGCGGCGTGTCGATGGCGACCGGATCGCCCGCTTTCACGAGCACTTCGATGACTTCGACGTCGTGGAAATCGCCGAGGTCCGGCACGCTGACGGTGATGCGCTCCGCCATGGCTGATCAGCTCACCAGCGGATCGGGCTTGGCCGGATCGATGCCAAACTTCTTGATGGCGAGCGTCACGCTCGACCGGTCGATCCGCCCGTCGTCAGCGAGCGCCTTCAGCGCCGCCACCACGATCCAGCGCCGGTCGACCTCGAAATGGTGACGCAGCGCCTGGCGCGAGTCGCTGCGGCCGAATCCGTCGGTACCGAGTGCGACGTAGCGGCCGGGAACCCATTGCCGGATCTGGTCCGCGACCGTCTTCATGTAGTCCGTGGCGGCAATGAACGGTCCCTGCCGGCCCGCGAGGCATTCGCGCACCCAGGGTTGCCTCGCCTTGTCGCCCGGCCGCAGCATTGCCTCACGCTCGGCCGCGAGCGCGTCGCGCCGCAGTTCCGAGAAGCTCGTGACGCTCATGACGTCCGCCGGGATGCCAAACTCGGATTCAAGCAATTCCGCAGCGGCGAGCGTTTCACGGAGAATCGTGCCCGAGCCGAAGAGCGTCGCGCGCACCGCGCCCTTGCCGCCGATGTGCAGCAGGTACATGCCGCGGAGAATCCCCTGCTCGACGCCCTTCGGCATCGCCGGATGCGCGTAATTCTCGTTCATGCAGGTGATGTAGTAGTAGACGCTCTCCTGCTCCGCGTACATACGCCGCAGGCCGTCCTGCATGATGACCGCAAGCTCGTACGCAAAGCAGGGGTCATAGGCAATGCAATTCGGGATCGTCGAGGCCAGCAGGTGGCTGTGGCCATCCTGGTGCTGCAGTCCTTCGCCCGCGAGCGTCGTGCGGCCCGCCGTCGCGCCGAGCAGGAACCCGCGCGCCTGCATGTCGGCCGCCGCCCAGGCGAAATCGCCGATGCGCTGGAACCCGAACATCGAATAGAAGATGTACATCGGGATCATGTTGATCCCGTGATTGGCATAGGCCGTGCCCGCCGCCATCCACGAGCAGAAAGCACCGGCCTCGTTGATGCCCTCCTCCAGCATCTGCCCCTTGCGGTCCTCCTTGTAGTACATGAGCTGATCCGCGTCCTGCGGCGTGTAGAGCTGGCCGACCGACGAATAGATGCCGACCTGCCGGAACAGGCCCTCCATGCCGAAGGTGCGCGCTTCATCGGGCACGATCGGCACGACGTGGGAGCCGATGTTCTTGTCCTTCAGGAGCTGCGTGAGGATCCGCACAAATGCCATCGTCGTCGAGATCTCGCGGCCTTCGCTGCCGTCGAGCAGGTTCTTGAACGCCGCAAGCGGGGGCACGGCGAGCGGGGGCGCTGAGGTGCGCCGCACCGGCAGCGAGCCGCCAAGTGCCTTGCGGTGACCCTTGAGGTACTTCATCTCGGGACTGTCTTCCGCCGGACGGAAAAACGGCAGGCGGGCAATCTCGTCATCGGAAATCGGGATGTTGAAGCGGTCGCGGAAGGCCCTGAGCGACTCGTCGTCCATCTTCTTCTGCTGGTGCGTGACGTTCAGGGCCTCGCCCGCCTTGCCCATGCCGTAACCCTTGACGGTCTTGGCGAGGATCACGGTCGGCCGGCCCTTGTGCATCATCGCGGCCGCGTAGGCGTTCCAGACCTTGAGCGAATCGTGGCCGCCGCGGTTCAGGAGCGCGATCTCATCGTCCGACATGTTGGCGACGAGCTCGAGCAGCTCCGGGGACTTCCCGAAGAAATGCTCGCGCGTGTAGGCGCCGCCCTTGGCCTTGAAATTCTGGTACTCGCCGTCGACCGCCTCTTCCATCCGCTTGCGCAGGAGGCCTGCCGTGTCGCGCGCGAGCAGCGGATCCCAGCGATTGCCCCAGACGACCTTGATGACGTTCCAGCCCGCACCGAGGAAAGCCGCTTCGAGTTCCTGGATGATCTTGCCGTTGCCGCGCACCGGGCCGTCGAGGCGCTGCAGGTTGCAGTTGATGACGAAGACGAGGTTGTCGAGCTTTTCGCGCACCGGCATCGTGAGCGCGCCCATCGACTCCGGTTCGTCCATCTCGCCGTCACCGAGGAAGCACCAGATTTTCTGGTCGCCCGGCTCGACGAGGCCGCGGTGCTCCAGATAGCGCACGAAGCGGGCCTGCATGATTGCCTGCAGCGCACCGAGGCCCATCGACACGGTCGGGAACTGCCAGAAGTCCGGCATCAGCCAGGGATGCGGATAGGAGGGAAGCCCCTTGCCGCCGACTTCCTGGCGGAAGTGCCGCAACTGCTCCTCCGTCAGCCGCCCCTCGAGATAGGCGCGCGCGTAGATGCCCGGGCTCGAGTGTCCCTGCACAAAGATCATGTCCCCGCGATGATGGTCCGAGGGCGCGCGCCAGAAATGATTGAACCCGACTTCATAAAGCGTCGCCGACGAGGCGTAGGTCGCGATGTGGCCGCCGTACTCGGTGCTGACGCGGTTCGCGTGCACGACCATTGCGACCGCGTTCCACCGGATCAGCGACTCGATGCGCCGTTCGAGCGCGCGATCGCCCGGGTAGGGCTTCTCACGCGATACATGGATCGTATTGACGTAGGCGGTATTGGCCTTGAACGGCAGCCAGGCGCCGGAACGACGCGCGTGATCGATGAGCCGATCGAGCAGGAAGTGGGCGCGGACCGGCCCGTGCACCTTCAGCACCGAGTCGATCGACTCGAGCCATTCCTGGGTCTCGAGAGGATCGACGTCGTCGGTCTGCGGGCCGTCAGCCATGATGGAACCTCGGCAATACTCCCATGCCGGCGGCCGGCCCGATATGATCCTGTCTGCGGCGCCCGCGGGTCAAGATTGAATTCCCCTTTGCCGAGCCAGAATCCGACACTGATATTCACGAGGCCGGACGACTGGCACCTGCACCTGCGGGACGGTCCCGAGCTCGCCACCGTACTGGCGTGGAGCGCGCGCGCATTCGCGCGGGCCGTCGCGATGCCGAACCTCCAGCCACCGGTCACGACCGTTGCGGCGGCAGCCCGCTATCGCGACCGCATCCGCGCGGCGCTGCCGGCGGGAGCCGCATTCGAGCCGCTCCTGACGCTCTACCTGACCGACGACATGGACCCGGCGGAGGTCGACCGCGCCGCGGACTCCGGATTCGTCGTCGGAATCAAGTGCTATCCGGCCGGTGCGACGACCCATTCCGATGCGGGCGTCACTTCGCTCTCACGCTGCGACGCGGTCATCGCACGCATGGAAGAGCGTGACGTCGTCCTGCAGTTGCACGGCGAAGCGACCGGCTCCGAGGTCGATCCCTACGACCGCGAAAGCGTCTTCATCGAGCGCGAACTCGCACCGCTCGCCAGGAAGCGTCCGGGACTGCGGATCGTGCTGGAGCATGTGACCACGCGCGCCGGCGTTGAGTTCGTACGCGCGGGCGGACCCCGGATCGGCGCCACGATCACGCCGCAACATCTCCTCCTGAATCGGGGCGCGATGTTCGCGGGCGGCCTGCGGCCGCATCTCTACTGCCTGCCGCTCCTCAAGCGCGAGCGCGACCGTGAGGCATTGATCGAAGCGGCCACCTCTGCGGATCCGCGATTCTTCCTCGGCACCGACAGCGCGCCGCACGCGCGAAGCGCCAAGGAGTCGGCCTGCGGCTGTGCGGGCATCTTCTCGGCACCCGCGGCGATCGAGCTTTACGCAAAAGCCTTCGAGGACGCCGGTCGGCCCGAGCGGCTCGAGGCATTCGCGAGCTTCCACGGCGCGGACTTTTACCGCCTGCCGCGAAACACCGGGACAATCACGCTCGACCGGACCCCGTGGACAGTGCCCGAAAGCTGCGACTTCGGCGCGGGCGAGGTCGTTCCGATGTTCGCGGGCGAGCGGCTCGACTGGAGATTGCGGATGCAAGGCGGCACGGCATGAATGGGGCGCCCGTCGCCATGTGCGACCGTTTTCGCGGATTCCTGCCCGTCGTCGTCGACGTCGAGACCGGCGGGTTCAACGCGGCGACCGATGCGCTGCTCGAAATTGCCGCGGTCCTGCTCGCGATCGACGGCAACGGCCGTGTCGTCCGTGAACGCACGGTCCGCGAGCATGTCCGTCCCTTCGAGGGCGGAAGGCTCGATCCCGCGTCGCTCGCCGTCAACGGCATCGATCCCTGGCATCCGCTACGCATCGCGTCGACCGAGGGCGACGCGCTCGGCACGATCTTCGGCGAAGTGCGCCGCGCGGTGCGCGAGCAGCAATGCACGCGCGCAATACTCGTCGGTCACAACGCGTCCTTCGACCTTGGATTCCTCAATGCCGCCGTTGCGCGTGCGGGGATCCGCCGCAATCCCTTCCACCCATTTTCGTGTTTCGACACGGCGACACTCGCGGGGGTCGCGTTCGGCCAGACCGTTCTTTCGCGTGCGATCGAAGCTGCCGGGCTCGAATGGAATTCCGGGGAAGCGCACTCGGCCGCGTACGATGCCGAGCGCACCGCGGACCTCTTCTGCATCGTCTGCAACCAGTTCCAGCCGCTGTACGAGGCTGCAGCGCGCAGGCTCGCCGGGACTGTGTCTGCGGAGCCGCCGAATCCGCTGCTTGAGCCCGCGCCGGAATAGGCCGGTCAGGCGACGGCGCCGGCTTCCTGCAGGAGCGTCTTGAGCTCGCCCGTCCGGTACATCTCGGTGATGATGTCGCAGCCGCCGATCAGTTCGCCCTTCACGTAGAGCTGCGGGTACGTCGGCCAGTTCGAATAGGCCTTGAGCGCCTCGCGCAGCTCCGGCTCCTCGAAGATGTTGACGTGGCGGTATTCGGCCTTGAGTGCGCGAAGCGCGCCCGCGGACTGCGCGGAGAAACCGCATTGCGGGAAGTCTGGCGTGCCTTTCATGAAGAGCACGACGGGCGCGGAATCGAGCTGCTCCCGGATCCGCTGCGTCAGGGTTTCATCGATCATCTTCCACCACGTTCCTTTTCGTCGGCGAGTCGCCGCTCATCCGCCCGGGCGATCGTCGCCCAACGCGCCGCGGCGCCCATCCCAGTCCATTCCGCGATCTCGGCGAGCGTCCTGAAACAGCCGCGACAGACGCCCCGGTCGTCCAGCGAACAGATGTTGAGACACGGGGAGATGGGGCCACGTTCTTCCATGTGCGGGGACGCTAACGCGTTGAATTATGGGGTGCGCTGGCCTATTCTTCAATGAATCCAGGGGAGAAACGACATGAATCCGTTGAACAGCGTGCGCGGTTCGATCATTACCGCATTCGTGCTGGCAGCAATCGTCAGCATCTGGCTCACCCTGCTCGCTGGCGGCGAAATCGGCGCGTACCACGCGCAGATCGGGCGCTGGCTGCATATCGTTTCCGGCGTCATGTGGATTGGCCTGCTGTACTACTTCAATGTGGTCCAGGTGCCCGGTCTTGCGGTCGCTGCGGCCGACAAGGGCGGTCCCGGCGGCGCCGGCATCAGCAAGTACATCGCCCCGCGCGCCCTCTGGTGGTTCCGCTGGGCGGCCGTACTGACCTGGATCACCGGCGCCTGGTTCATGTTCGCCGCCTACGGCGGCGGCAAGGGACTTCACCAGGCCTTCATGCTGCAGGAAGGATTCCGAGTGATCGGCGTCGGCGCCTGGCTCGGCACGATCATGCTGTTCAACGTCTGGGTGCTGATCTGGCCGAACCAGAAGAAGATCCTCGGCATCGTCGCGGCCACCGATGAGCAGAAGGCAGCGGCACGCAAGATTGCGCTGCTCGCCTCACGCACGAATTTCGTATTGTCCGTCCCGATGCTGATGTGCATGGGCGGCCAGATGCACGGTCTGCCGTTTTAGGGGACTGTCCCCTTTGCCTGCTCTGAGGCAAAGGGGACCGTCCCCTCTGCAAGAAGGGACAGTCCGCCTTTTTCCCAAAGCGGGAAAAGGGGACAGTCCCTAGGCGATCGCCGCGCGCTGCACGCGCTTCGATCAGCTCCGGATCCGGATCTCCACACGACGGTTGGCCTGGTGATCCGCCTCGGTATTGCCCGTCTTAAGAGGGCGCGCTTCGCCCGCGCCTGTCGCGCTGAGCCGGGTAGCGGCCACGCCTCGGGCGATCAGCCACGTGCGCACCGACTCGGCGCGCCGCTGCGAGAGCGCCTGGTTGTAGGTCGCGTCGCCGCGCACGTCGGTGTGGCCTTCGATCGCGATCCGGGAGCCGGGCTTCGAGTTCACCACCGTGAGCAGATGATTCAGCTTGCCTTCGGCGGCCGGCTTCAAATCCGCCTTGTCAAAGTCGAACAGCACATCGGCAGAGAGATCGATCTTGATCTCCTCAGCCGTGACCTCGGCCTGGAGGTCCTTCAGCGCACCTTCCAGTCCAAGAGTCTTGCCCGCGGCGGCGATACCACCGGCGCCGGCGCCGCCCAGGCCTTCGATCGCGACACCCTCGAAGGGCTGGAAGTCCGGCAGGATGAGGTCCACGGCCTTCACCTCGTCGGGCGGAGCCTGGAACGTGAGGCTCATCAGGATCGGCTTGCTCCAGTTGGGAATGATGTAGCCACCGCCCATGTCATCGCTGCGCGGCGAGGCCTGCCACAAGCCTTCGCTGTCCTTCAGCAGGGGATACTTGCGTTTGCCGGCCGGGTCGAAGAGGTAGACGTCCTTGTACATGAAGTATGGGCTGCGCAGATCGACCTTGACCCCCGGTTCGGCGGCCAGCTTGAGCCGCACTTGAAACGCCTGGTCGGCGCGCTTGGCCGACGCCAGCGTCGCGACAGCGCCCACGGGCGTACTCTTGGCGCTGCCGGCCGAAAGCAACGTGCCCGGGCCTTCCGTGACGACGACATCCTCGAACGGGAACATCTGCGGGACTTCGACGCTGACGACGGTCCCAGCCGGCAGGGCATCGAAATAAGCCCACGCCACGCCCTGCTGGCCGGCCTCGAGCACGACGTAGATGCGTCCGCCGTCGAGGGTTGTGTCCCCGATCGGCCCGCCGATGAAGTTGCCGCTGGCGTCCTTGATCGGGAGATGCTTCTGCTTCGACTTGGCATCGACCAGCACGATCTTGCCGACGGAATAGTGGCCGCTCTCGGCCTTCTTGGTGCCGCTGTTGATGAAACGCACCGCAAGCCGCGTGACGCCACCGCTGGTGCGCAACTCGGCCACCTCGGCGGTGACGCCGTCGATCTCGGTCTCGACCGGCTCGGCCGCGGCGCTGGTCGCGGCCAGGAATAGCGCAACAAAGAACAACGGTGTAACGATCTTCATCGCTCATCTCCTCGCGTCTAAGAGGCGATATAGTACTCGATCAGTTTCCACCTCTCGCCTTCCCGCACCAGGCTGAAATTGGCCCGAACCCCGGTGCCAATTTCCAAGGTCACCGTGCCGGCGAGCTCGGCGCCGGCCTGGTCGACCGAGCGCTGGAGCGACTTCCTACACGGCGGATTCTCTATTTTCCCGCTGGCTCACATGCGCCGATCCAACGTCCCTCGCCCTGGGTGACGACGATGGCCGACTCCCCCGGCGCCCGCGAGTCCGTCCGCATGCTCATGGTGAAGTGTCGGGAATTCTCGATCGTAACGCTTGTCAGGGCGTCGACGGTGAAGTCCGCGCCGCTGCACTGCATACGATAGCCTAACTTGCGGTCCGCCTCCGGCTGCCGCGTGCGCTTGCACGTCGCTTGTACGCCCTCCAGTTGCGGCGCGAAATAAGCCGCGAGGTCCTTTAGTTCCTCACCCAGACACACCTTGAAGTCCTGCTTCGGCTCCGGCTTGCCGTTCGCCGTGCTGGTGACCGTTATCTGCCACATCCCCGGTTCCATCTTCGGCAGGGACCCGGGCGAGCGTTCTTCAGGCTGTTCCGGCGCGGCGGCGGCCGAGTAAAAAGACGGAATCAGAAGAAAAGTCGCTGTCAGTAGCGGGATGCGTCTCATAGCAGTCTCCTTAGGAGCCCCCCAACCTTCCACCTCAGAGCTTCGTTTCGGCGCTCCACATGATTTGAATGATGCGGATCTCTCATCGGACCGAGAGATTATGCTCCTCTACGCATGTCTACCCTCAAACGCTGCCCCGGCGAACGCCAGCAGGAAGGCGCCGCCATCGATTGCTATAGGCTCATCGGTAACCAGTGACAGCTGGGTTGGAGGCAAATCCATGAAGCGCACGAACGACATTCTCATGTTCTTGTTGATCGGACTCGCCTCGATCGTGACGATCGTGGCGGTTCTCCAGCGGCCGCTCAATTGGGTGCTGATCCTGAGCGCGTGTGGCTTCGCGTTTTTTACCTTCGCCTGGGTGGGCATGTACTTCCGGCTCAAGCGCGAACTGCCGGAGCACGCGCTCGTCGACGCGACCTATCTCAACCTTTCCACCGGTTTCGGCGGCCGTCGCCGCGCCGGATTCCGAAACATGGTCGCCCTCATACAGTTCCACTTCAAACGTCACCGGTTCGACCCGTGGTCAATACTGTTGATCGCCGGCCTGGTGTTGTTTGCCGCTTCGCTCGTTGGCTATTTGCTCTGAAAGGGCGGAGAAGTTGACGGCGGAATCGAGGCCAGCTCACGCCAATCGATAACAATCCGCCGACGGTCCGAAGAGGCCACACGCACTTTGACAGTCGCGCCAGGCGCAAGCTGACTGAGCACATCGGGGCGGACGGCCTGCTTGATCGTGACCGCGGCTCCGTCGGTTTGCATGCGCAGTCCGAAACGGACGATCGGGTATTGCCGGTTGTAACGCCAACCGGTCGGCCGAATCGTCATGATGGTCGCCGTCTCCGGCAGGCCGTGCTCCAGCACGTCCTCGTCGCCGGTAAACGACATGAAGGCGCGAACGATCAGCGGCACGCCCAGGAGCGCGACAGCGGCACAAACGGCCGCGGCCCCGAGGCTGGCCGCGCGCGCCTCTGGCACGTAGAGACCAACGCCCGCGAACACCACGGCGAACACCAGCAACGATCCGCTCACCACCTTGCCCCAGAGCTTCATGTATGGCCGCACCCTTTCACGCCAGGTCCACTCTAATGAGCGGTCGGACGCTCGGGTGGGGCGGTGGCGCGAGTTCTAAGCGATCGCGGCGCGCTGCACGCGTTGTGGCTGCGAGACTCCGTAGCCTTGCGCATAGTCGACGCCCAAGCCGCGAAGCACCTCGATGATCTCGGCGTTCTCCGCCCACTCGGCGATCGTCTGCTTGCCGGTGAGGTGACCGATCTCGTTGATCGAGCGCATCATCTCGCGATCGATCGGGTCGTGCAACACGCCCTTCACGAAGCTGCCGTCGATCTTCAGGAAATCGACCGGGAAATGCTTCAGGTAGCCGAACGACGACAGGCCGGTGCCGAAGTCGTCGAGCGCGAACTTGCAGCCCAGTTCCTTCAGGGCCTGGATAAAGCGGCTGGCCTGCGAGAAGTTCGCGATCGCTGCGGTCTCCGTGATCTCGAAGCAGATCTTGTTGCCGTCGATGCCGCTCCGGTGGAACTGCTCGATCACGTACGGCAGGAACTTGTCGTCGCCGAGGCTCTGCCCTGACAGGTTGATCGAACACATCGTCAGGCGCCGGCGCTCGTCCGCCTCGGAGACGAGCCAGCGGAACGCGCTGTCGATGACCCAGCGGTCGATCGACGGCGTGATGCCATAGCGCTCCGCCGCGGCGATGAACTGGTCGGGCGCGACGATCTTGCCGCTCTCGTCCCGCATCCTGAGCAGCAATTCGAAGTGCTCGCCCGCATCCTCGACCTGCAACGGCAGGATCGTCATGCGGAACAGCTCGAAGCGCGACTCCTCGAGCGCATTGTTGATGCGGGCCGCCCATTGCATCTCGCGCCGGCGCCGCATCAGGTCGATGTCGTTTTCCTCGAAGCAGTGCACGCGGTTCCGGCCGCTCTCCTTCGCCGCGCCGCAAGCGGAATCCGCGGCCGACAGGACGGAGGCCACGTCTTCGTTTTCGGCGGTGATCGGCACGACGCCGATCGACGCGCCGAGCCGGAACGTGCGGTCTTCCCAGGTGTAGCGGAAATTGCGGATCGCCTCGCGGAGCGATTCGGCAGTGCGCAGGGCCTCTTCGAGCGAGCAGCTCTCGAGCAGCACGCCGAACTCGTCGCCGCCGAGCCGAGCGAGCGTGTCGCGCCAGCGCACCTTGGACTTCAGCAGCGCGCCGACCTGGCCGAGGAGCGCGTCACCCGCGCTGTGCCCGCAGGTGTCGTTGACGATCTTGAACTGGTCGAGGTCGATGTAGCAGAGCGCGTACGAAGTCTCGCGCGCCTTGGCGCTCTTCAGCGCGCGCTCGAGCCGCGTCTCGAACTCGCGCCGGTTGACGAGCCCGGTCAGAACGTCGTGGCTCGCGTGGTACGAGAGCCGCCGGTTGAGCTCGCGCGACTCGGAGACATCGTGGAATACGAGTACGCCGCCCGTCACCGTGCCGCTGCCGTCCCGGATCGGCGAGGCCGTGCTCTCGATGTAGAGCTCGTTGCCGTCCTTGCGGATCAGGAGCATCGGCCGCACCGACTTGATCGAGCGGATCCGGCGCACCGCGACCGCGAGCGGATTCTCGAGCGGCTCGCAGGTTTCCTCGTGGAACGCCCGGAAAATCTCGTCGATGGTGCGCCCGAGGCTGTCCTCGAGACGCCATCCGGTGAGCTCTTCGGCGACGGGGTTCAGGTATTCGACGCGACCGTGCTCGTCGCAGGTGATCACGCCGTCGCCGATCGACTGCAGCGTGATCTGGGCGCTCTCCTTCTCGCGGAACAGCGCCTCTTCGTAGAGCTTGCGTTCCGTGATGTCGAGTTCGACGCCGATCAGGCGGCGCAACCGCCCCTGGTCGTCGACGCGCGCGCAGGCGCGTCCGATCACCCAGCGCCATTCGCCGTCGGTGTGCTTCAGGCGATGGACGCTTTCGAACATCGGCGTCTTGCCGGCGATGTGATCACGCATCGCGGCGGAGACACGGGCGAGGTCCTCGGGATGCACCATTCGGTGCCAGTCCGGCGAAGTGATGATGTCGTTCTCGGCGAAGCCGAGCATGCCTTTCCAGCGCGGCGAGAACCAGGTGTGGTTTGTCTGCGCGTCGTAGTCCCAGAGGCCGTCGTTGGCGCAGGGCAGCGCCATTTCCTGGCGCTCCTGCATGTCGGCGAGCCGGTCTGCGAGCGAGACCTTTTCGAGGCCGCAGGCGAGGCTTGTACCGACGAGCTTGAGCAGGAGGTGGAGGTTGACGTCCCAGCCGTCGCGCGGCGTCGTTGAGGCAAACGCGAGAAAGCCCCGCACCGTCCCCTGCACTGCAAATGCGATCAAGAGCAGCGAGCGGATGTCGAGGCCCGCGAGCCTTGCGGCGTCGCCCGACTGCTCGGCACGCCCGTTGACGGTGTCCCGGATCTCGAGGATGCGCACGTGCTCGAGCCGCGAGCGGATCCAGGGCAGGGCTTCGAGCGCCTCGCCCTTCAGCACTTCGGGCCGGCATTGCGCGAACGGGCCCTTGGCGACCGCGATCGAGTCGATGCGCTCGCCATGACCGTCGAGCAGGGCGAGGAAAACCGCATCCGTGCTCGTCGCCTCGCGGAGGATGTCGAGGCTCTGGCGGATCACCGCATCGGCATTGCCGGCCGTGATGTTCTGGAAATCGACCGCAATCTTGGTGCAGGCAAGGTCGATACCGAGCGGCGGCCGGTCGGGCCGCGGCTGCCACAGCTTCGTCGACAGGACGTCCGAGGCCGTGAACTCAGGAAGCGATTCGCCTTGCACCGTCGGCACCCCGATGGGCTCCCCCCTAGTTTTCAAGGCAGTCTGTCAGCGATGGCGCAAGTCACCGAAGGAACCAGTTAACGAAACCGGCCTTGCGGCCAAATCGCTAGTTGCGCTGCATTTTGTCAGAAACTTTTAGGAATGCAAGCTAAGCATATGTATTTACTATAATCCTGAGCTCAGCTTGGGGGAGAAATCACTCCCGACTTCACGATCCGCGGGTTGCCATCGGCGTCGCGCTGCACCTTCCATCGACGGTAGTTCCACAGCCAGTCGGGTGGGCCTTCGCGAGTCAGCGCCTCGACTGCCGCTGCGTACCGGTCGATCAGCGCGCCCGGTGCCAGCTCCTCGCCCGCTTCTGATAGCGGTACGAAATTGATCCGATAGCGACCGCGGGCCGCGCGCCGCATCTCCAGATACCAGACCGGGAGGCGCGCACTGCGCGCGATTGCCTCCGGACCGATGAAAAATGCGGTATCCAGCCCCATGAACTGCGTGAAATAGCGCACTGCCGACGAGGTCG
>Ga0105107_10000023_pt1 | contig 69176 bp, 53 predicted proteins | sample PPLLaktember2015_6_FD_79335 | JGI IMG/M metagenome (GOLD analysis project Ga0105107, IMG submission 79335) | Freshwater sediment microbial communities from Prairie Pothole Lake near Jamestown, North Dakota, USA - PPLs Lake P8 Core (1) Depth... | ecosystem: Environmental > Aquatic > Freshwater >...
ACGGAAACAGACATCAAACTGAAGGAAATCGTTCAGGACAGCGGCGGCAACTGGGAAGAAAAAGACCAGGCGCTGCAGCTGCAAGAACAGGAGGGTAAGAAATGATTCGGTTTTTCAAGTTCATGACTCGTGTTTCCGGCCTCGTCACCGCGGCGGGTTTCGCTCTGATGACAACAACAGCACTTGCGCAGAACAGCATTGAATCCGTCAATGTATCCGGACAACAGGGTGGGACCACGCTGCTCAGGGTCACGCTGAAAAATGTACCGGTGGCGGCGCCGGCAAGCTTTTCGGTAAACAACCCGCCACGTATTGCCTTTGATTTTCTGGAAACGACCAACGGCTCCGGCAAAAACGTGCAGGAAATCGGGGAAGGTGATGTCCGCCGCATCAATATCGTTCAGGCCGGCAACCGCTCGCGCATTGTGCTTGAAACCGCACGTCCTCTGAGTTATGACGCAAAGATCGAGGGCAATACGATCCTGATTACGCTCAGCGGCGCTGCATCGGCGAGCGCCTCCTCGGCAGCGCCGGCTCAGACTTTTGCACAGGCGCAGCCCGGTGACAGCAAACACAGCTTGCGTGACATTGATTTTCGCCGCGGGCGTGCAGGCGAGGGCAGGGTCGTAGTCGACCTTTCCGACAAGCAAGTTGGCATTGACCTGCGGACTCAGGGTCGCTCACTGATCGTCGATTTTCTCAACACTGCTGTTCCGAAGAATCTCGAACGCCGGCTGGACGTGGTCGACTTTGGGACGCCGGTCGACACCATAGAAACGTTTACCCAAGGCAACAACACCCGCATGGTGATTACACCGCGCGGCGCTTGGGAGCATTCGGCCTATCAGACGGACAATCGCTTTATTCTTGAAGTCAAAAAAGTGGCAGATGATGCCAACCGGCTGGTGCAACCTGGGTTTGTCGGGGAAAAACTTTCGCTGAACTTCCAGAACGTTGAAGTCCGGGCTGTGCTGCAGGTCATTGCTGATTTCACCGGGCTCAATGTGATCACTAGTGACACGGTTGGCGGCAGCCTGACCTTGCGCCTCAAGGATGTGCCGTGGGATCAGGCCCTGGACATTATTTTGCAGAGCAAGGGCCTGGACATGCGCAAGACCGGCAACGTGGTCTGGATTGCACCGCGCGACGAACTGGCGACCCGCGAGAAGCTCGCACTGGAGGCCCGTGCGCAAATTTCCGACCTTGAACCGCTGCGCACCGAGAGCATGCAGGTCAATTACCAGAAGGCCGCCGAATTCCAGAAACTGTTGTCGGATCCTGCGCAGAAAATCCTGTCGAAGCGTGGCAGCGCCGTGGTCGACGTTCGCACCAACACGGTTTTCGTACAGGACACGCCCTCCCGGCTTGAGGAAATCCGGAAATTGCTGAAGCAGATCGATATCCCCGTTCGCCAGGTAATGATCGAATCGCGCATCGTTGAGGCAAATGATACTTTCAGCCGTAACCTTGGTGCGCGCCTCGGTTATAACGACGCCGGGGGCAGGGGTTTCAGTGTCCCCAGCAGCGGGACCTCCACTAGTGGACTTATTGGCGGCAGCCTCGCCTCGACAGCGGCGGCCACTGGCCAAAGCACCACCGCCCCGCCGTTCAACGAGAGCCTGTTCGTTAATCTGCCCGCGCAAGGCCTCTCCGGTGCCAGTCCCGGCGTGTTCTCGTTCCTGCTATTCAACGACTCTCGAACGAAGTTCCTGAACCTCGAGTTGTCAGCATTGCAGGCCGACGGCAAGGGCAAGATCATCTCCAGCCCGCGCGTGATTACGGCCGACAAGATCGAAGCTACGATCGAGCAGGGCACCGAGATTCCTTATCAACAGGCCACTTCCAGTGGCGCCACGGCGGTGTCTTTCCGTAAAGCCACCTTGTCGCTGAAAGTCAAGCCACAGATCACGCCAGACGACAACGTGATCATGAGCCTGAAGGTGAACAAGGACAGCGTCGGCCAGAACACGTTGTCCGGCCCTTCCATCGATACCAAGCAGGTCGTGACCGAGGTGCTGGTCGAGAATGGCGGCACTGTCGTTATAGGCGGGATCTACACGCAGGATGAGCGGTCGACAACGACCAAGGTGCCGGTGCTCGGTGACCTGCCCTTTATGGGTTTTCTGTTCAAAAACAACCAGCGCGTCGATGACCGCCGGGAGCTGCTGATCTTCATTTCACCGAAGGTACTGAAGGACGGCGTGTCGCTACGTTAACTCGGAGCGATCCGCATCAAGGGCGACGCTGCGGCGCCGCCCTTTTTGTTTTTAATCCGCGACCCGGTCCCAGCGACGCTTCCGTTAGAATCACTCCATGCCCAAGCTCGACAGTCCGCAGCGGTCCCCTGTCATCGACCAGGAGAATATTTTTCTGGTCGGCCTGATGGGTGCCGGCAAGACCTCCGTGGGCCGCATGTTGGCAAAGCGCGTGCACAAGGACTTTTTCGACGCGGATGCTGAAATCGAACGCGCAACGGGCGTCAAGATCCCGGTAATTTTCGACATTGAAGGCGAATCCGGATTTCGCGCGCGTGAGGAGAAAATTATCGAAAAACTCACTGCAATGCACGGGGTCGTTCTCGCAACGGGTGGCGGCGCAGTGCTGTCTCCAGCCAATCGCGCCAGACTAAAACAACACGGTTGCGTCATTTACCTGCGAGCAACGCCGGAAGATCTTTGGCGGCGCACCCGGCGCGACCGCAACCGCCCGTTGTTGCGAACTGCGAATCCCCTGACGACACTGCGAGAACTCCATGCGCAACGTGACCGGCTCTACTCTGAAGTGGCGGACCTGATAGTCGATACTGGCACTCAGAGCGTAGGCACGCTGACGACTCAGATTCAGAAACTGCTCGCCGAGTTGGTACCGGCTACCAGCCCGAGCCCGCACGCCTGACGGAACCACAGCATGGCAGCACAGAATCCCGTTAAGTCACTGAATGTCAGTCTTGCGGATCGCAGCTATCCGATCCACATCGGGCCAGGCTTGCTGGCGCGCGGTGAATTGATCGCACAGCATCTGCCGCAACGCAAGGCCGTGATTATCACCAACACCGTCGTCGCCCCACTCTACCTGGAAATTTTGCGGGCCAGTCTCATAGAACGGCAGGTCGCAGTGCAGTCGATCGTGCTGCCTGACGGAGAAGAGCACAAGGATTGGCGCACGCTCAACCGGGTATTCGACGCCCTGCTGACACATCATGCCGAGCGCAAGACCACGCTAATCGCGCTGGGCGGGGGTGTTATCGGGGATCTCGCCGGCTTCGCAGCAGCGGTGTTTCAACGCGGCGCACCATTCATCCAAGTTCCCACCACCCTGCTCGCTCAGGTCGATTCGTCTGTCGGCGGAAAAACAGCGATCAACCACCCTCTGGGGAAGAACATGATCGGGGCTTTTTACCAGCCCAGGGCGGTAATCGCTGACACTGACACGCTGCAAACGCTGCCGGACCGCGAGTTGTCGGCAGGAATCGCCGAAATCATCAAATACGGACTAATTGGTGATCGCGGATTTTTCGATTGGATCGAGGCGAATATAGACTGCCTGATAGCCCGCGACACCGAGGCACTGATTCATGCCATCGAAATCTCCTGCCGCAACAAGGCGATCGTGGTAGCCAGCGATGAGCGTGAGGAAGGCGTGCGTGCATTGCTCAATTTCGGCCACACGTTCGGCCACGCAATCGAGTCGGGGCTGGGTTACGGCAAGTGGCTGCATGGCGAAGCCGTCGCTGCCGGCATGGTCATCGCGGCCCGGGTATCACAGCGGTTGGGGCTGCTCGATGCCGGCTGCGTCGACCGTATCGTAAACGTGCTACGCCGCGCACGACTGCCGGTAGCGGGTCCGCGGTTGGGGGCGGATCGCTACTTGGAGCTGATGGGGCATGACAAGAAAGTCGAAGGTGGAAAAATCCGGTTCATATTGCTGCGAGACATCGGAGACGCGTTCATCAGTGACGCCGTGCCCCGCGATGTGTTGGACGCTGTGTTGAACGGAGCAGGCGTCGATGGCAGCTGACAAGGTACCCTATGCGGCAAATCCGACGAATTCTCGCGGGCGACGTTTCCGCGAGCCGGCACCGCGTGGACGGTCGGAGTATCAGCGCGACCGTGACCGCATCATTCATTCCACCGCGTTCCGCCGTCTCGAGTATAAAACCCAGGTTTTTGTCAATCATGAAGGCGACCTGTTCCGCACCCGTCTGACGCACAGCCTGGAAGTCGCGCAAATCGGGCGCTCTGTAGCGCGCCACCTGCGCCTTGACGAGGATCTGACAGAAGCCATTACACTGGCGCATGACCTTGGCCACACGCCATTTGGCCATACCGGACAGGACGCGTTAAATGCCTCCATGAAACCTTACGGCGGTTTCGAACATAACCTGCAATCGCTGCGCGTTGTCGATGTACTGGAACAACGCTACGGCGCTTTCGACGGACTTAACCTGACGTTTGAAACCCGGGAAGGCATACTCAAACACTGCGCGCTGAAAAATGCGCGGACGCTGGGCGATGTTGGGGAGCGGTTCATCAAACGTCAGCGGCCCGGTCTTGAGGCCCAGATTGCCAACTTGGCAGATGAAATCGCCTATAACAATCACGATGTCGACGATGGCTTGCGCTCCGGACTGCTGGACATGGAGCAGTTATCCACCGTTGCCATTTTCCGACGCCATATGCGCATGGTGCTCCGCGAATTCCCCAGAATTGAGGGCCGCCGTCTGGTGCATGAAACTGTACGCCGGATGATCGATACGCTGGTGACCGACCTGATCCGCCACAGCGCGGCGAATATCCGGACCCTTGGGCCCGAAACCGTCGATGACATCCGGCGCGCGCCACCGATGATCCGCTTTTCGGAGCGCATCCAGCGCGAGCAAGCTGAATTGAAGCGGTTTCTGCACACCAATCTCTATCGGCATTACCGCGTATCGCGGATGAGCAGCAAGGCCCGCCGGGTAATCACTGATTTATTTCAGGCGTTCATGGCTGAGCCCGGGCTGTTGCCCCCGGAATTCCAGTCGCGAGCACAAGAAGACACGCCCCGCGCGATTGCCGATTACATCGCCGGCATGACCGACCGTTACGCAATCGTCGAACATCGACGCCTCTTTGCTATCGACGTCAGCTGAGATTTTTTCGCGGGTTTCCCGGCACCGGCGGTTGAACCAACCCCTTGATGCAGGTAGACTTATCGGGTTTCACTCCGTTTTTCGCGTATTGAGCTTTGGGATTTGTGGCGTCGCAGCAATATCGCGCTCAACCCTTTGATTATCAATACGTTTTTGACGAGGCGCCCGATGACTCATCCAAATCTGCCGGAACCCCAAGGCCTATACGACGGGGCCCATGAACATGATGCCTGCGGCGTCGGTTTTGTTGCGAACATCAAGGGCAAGAAAAGTCACGACATCATCGACCAGGGCTTGACCATCCTGCGCAACCTGACGCATCGCGGCGCGGTCGGCGCGGATCCTAAAGCGTCGGACGGAGCCGGAATACTGATCCAGATTCCGGATACATTTTTCCGGGAAGAGATGGCCAAACAAGGCGTCAAGCTGCCACCCGCCGGCCAGTATGGCATCGGCATGGTGTTCCTGCCTCGCGAACCGGCGTCCCGGTTCGCTTGCGAATACGAAATCGAACGTGCAATCAAGGATGAGGGGCAAAGCGTGCTCGGCTGGCGCGACGTGCCCGTCGACAGCGAGGATCTCGGCGAATCCGTCAAAAAAGTCGAGCCCGTGATCCGCCAGGTGTTCATTGGCCGCAGCTCCGCGATTCGCGTCACTGATGCCCTAGAACGCAAACTCTACGTGATCCGCAAGAGTGCGGGCCATGCCATCCGCGCGCTGAAACTCGCACACGGCACCGAATTCTGGGTGCCATCGATGTCGGCGCGCACCATCGTCTACAAAGGCATGCTGTTGCCCTCCCAAGTCGGCACCTACTACAGGGATCTGCTGGATCCGCGTGTGGTGTCGGCACTGGCGCTGGTACACCAGCGATTCTCGACCAATACCTTCCCAACGTGGGATCTCGCCCATCCCTTTCGGATGATCGCCCATAACGGCGAGATCAACACCTTGCGCGGCAACGTGAACTGGGTACGCGCGCGCCAGGGTGCGATCTCCAGCCTCGCGCTGGGCAAGGACCTCGACAAGCTGTGGCCGCTGATTTATCCGGGCCAGTCGGATTCAGCGTCATTCGACAATGCACTCGAACTGCTGGTGATGAGCGGCTATTCGATTGCCCATGCAATGATGATGATGATCCCCGAAGCGTGGGAAGGTCACACGCTGATGGACGCGAGCCGCCGCGCATTCTATGAATACCATGCAGCGATGATGGAGCCGTGGGACGGCCCCGCCGCAATCGCCTTCTCCGACGGCCGGCAAATCGGTGCCACGCTCGATCGCAACGGCCTGCGGCCTGCACGTTACATCGTGACCGATGATGACCTGGTGATCATGGGCTCGGAGTGCGGCTGCCTGCCGATCCCGGAAGAAAAAATCATCAAGAAATGGCGCTTACAGCCCGGCAAGATGTTCCTGGTCGACCTCGAGAAAGGTCGCATCATCGATGACGAGGAGTTAAAGGAATCGCTGGCATCCAGCAAGCCCTACGTCGAGTGGATGGAACGCATTCGCGTCAAACTGGACGACGTCGAAAGCCAGAAAGTACAACCGGAACGCAGCGCAGTGCCGCTGCTCGATCGCCAGCAGGCCTTCGGTTACACACAGGAGGACCTGAAGTTCCTGATGATTCCGATGGCCGCCTATGGCGAAGAATCTACAGGTTCGATGGGGAACGATTCCCCGCCAGCGGTGTTGTCCAAAAAGAACAAGAGCTTGTATCAGTATTTCAAGCAGTTGTTTGCGCAGGTCACAAACCCGCCGATCGATCCGATCCGAGAGGAGCTGGTGACCTCCCTGGTGTCGTTCATCGGCCCGAAACCCAACCTGCTTGGCGTCGATGAAATGAATCCACCGATCCGCCTCGAGGTCAGCCAGCCGGTGCTCGACTTCTTCGAGATGGAGAAGATCCGCAACATTGAAAGCTACACGGACGGCAAGTTCAAATCCTGTGAACTGGATATCACCTACCCGGTGGCCTGGGGCAAGGAGGCCATCGAAGCCCGCCTCGCCAGCCTCGCGGCACAGGCGGAAGATGCCGTACGCGCCGGGTATTCCATCCTCATCATTTCCGACCGCAAGGTGGATCGCGACATGGTTGCGATTCCGGCATTACTGGCGCTCTCGACCATCCACCAGCACCTCACCGACAAGGGCTTGCGCACCAGCGCCGGCCTGGTTGTCGAAACCGGGTCGGCGCGCGAAGTGCATCATTTCGCGTTGCTCGGGGGTTACGGTGCCGAGGCCGTGCATCCGTATCTCGCGCTGGAAAGCATCCTTCACGTCGCCGACAGCGGCCAGCTCGGCGTCAATGTCGACGGCCACAAAGCCATCAAGAATTTTGTCAAATCCGTAGGCAAGGGCCTGCGCAAGGTCATGTCGAAAATGGGCATTTCGACGTATATGTCGTATACCGGGGCGCAAATATTCGAAGCCATCGGGCTGTCGCAGCCGCTGGTCGACAAATATTTCACCGGAACCGCCTCCAATGTCGGCGGCATTGGACTGTTCGACGTGGCTGAGGAAGCGCTACGCACCCACCTGGCCGCGTTCAGCGGCGACCCTGTACTGGCGGGTGCGCTGGACGCCGGTGGGGAGTATGCCTGGCGGGTACGCGGCGAGGAGCATATGTGGACACCGGACGCGATCGCCAAACTGCAGCACGCGGCACGTGCCAACAGCGCGACTACCTATCGCGAGTATGCAAACATCATCAACGATCAATCACAGCGGCACATGACATTCCGCGGGTTGTTCGAGTTCCGCTTCAACCGCTGTACGCCGGTGGATATTGCCGAGGTCGAGCCGGCGGTGGAAATCGTCAAGCGCTTTTCCACCGGCGCCATGTCGTTGGGCTCGATCTCCACGGAAGCGCACACCACGCTCGCCGTGGCAATGAACCGGCTGGGCGGCAAATCCAATACCGGCGAAGGCGGCGAAGACCGCAAGCGCTACGCCCCGATCAAGGCCGGCGAGACCATGGCCTCCCGCCTCGGACAGGATCGCATCGAAAGCGACATTGAGCTCCAAGCCGGTGACTCGCTGAAGTCAAAGATCAAACAAGTGGCTTCCGGCCGCTTCGGCGTCACCGCCGAGTATCTGGCGAGCGCAGAGCAAATTCAGATCAAGATGGCACAGGGCGCAAAGCCTGGCGAAGGCGGCCAGCTGCCCGGCCGCAAGGTCTCCGAATATATCGCCGAACTGCGTTGCTCGACACCCGGTGTCGAGTTGATTTCGCCGCCGCCGCACCATGACATTTATTCGATCGAGGATCTGGCACAACTGATCCACGACCTTAAGAACAGCAACCCCCGGGCGTCGATCAGCGTCAAGCTGGTGTCGGAAGTCGGCGTCGGCACGGTGACTGCGGGCGTCGCCAAGGCCAAGGCCGATCACGTGACGATCTCCGGTCACGACGGCGGGACCGGCGCGAGTCCCTGGTCGTCGATCAAACATGCCGGTACGCCGTGGGAGCTTGGCCTGGCCGAGACCCAACAGACGCTGGTACTCAACCGGCTGCGTAGCCGTATCGCCGTGCAGGTTGATGGCCAGATAAAGACCGGGCGCGATGTCATCATTGGCGCGCTGCTCGGTGCCGACGAGTTTGGTTTTGCCACTGCACCGCTGGTGGTCGAAGGCTGCATCATGATGCGCAAGTGCCACCTCAACACCTGTCCGGTAGGCGTGGCCACTCAGGACCCGGTGTTGCGGCGGAAATTCGCCGGCAAGCCCGAGCATCTCATCAATTACTTTTTCTTCGTCGCCGAGGAAATCCGCGAACTGATGGCCAAGCTGGGCATCCGCAGGTTTGATGACCTGATCGGGCGCTCCGACCTGCTCGACATGCGCAAAGGTATTGAACACTGGAAAGCCCGGGGACTCGATTTCGGCCGAATATTTCATCAGCCGCAGATCGGCCCCGAAGTCTCCCGCTTCCACACCGAAGCTCAGGATCACGGGCTCGACAAGGCGCTGGATCACCGGCTGATCGAACTGGCGGCACCAGCACTCGAGCGCGGCGAGAAAGTCACCGTCGAAATGCCCATCCGCAACATCAACCGCACGGTCGGCACCATGCTCTCCGGCGAAGTCGCCACGCGCTACGGCCATGAAGGCCTGCCTGAGGATACGATCCGCGTGCGTTTTGCCGGATCAGCGGGGCAGAGTCTGGGCGCCTTCCTGTCGCGCGGCATCACGCTGGATCTGATCGGCGACACCAACGACTATTGCGGCAAGGGTCTGTCGGGTGGGCGTATAACCGTGCAACCGTCGCCCAAATTCCGCGGCGTCGCAGCGCAGAACATCATTACGGGCAACGCCGTACTCTACGGTGCGGTTGCGGGGGAAGCCTATTTCCGCGGCGTCGCCGGAGAGCGCTTTGCCGTGCGCAACTCAGGCGCACAGGCCGTCGTTGAAGGCGTAGGTGACCATGGCTGCGAGTACATGACCGGCGGCACTGTCATCGTACTCGGCACCACCGGACGCAATTTTGCGGCCGGCATGTCCGGCGGCATTGCATATGTGTACGACGAAGACGGCAGTTTTGCCTCCTATTGCAATACAGCGATGGTGCAGCTTGAACCATTGCTCACTGAGGCAGAGCAGGACGCCAAGGTCGCGCACGAGATCTGGCATATGGGCGAGACCGACGAGGCCATCGCGAAGCGGCTTATCGAGAATCATCTGCGCCATACCAGCAGCATCCAGGCGCAGCAGATTCTCGCCAACTGGACTACTGCGCGCGGCAAGTTCGTCAAGGTGTTTCCGAACGAATACCGGCGCGCGCTCGGTGAAATGGCAGCGAAGGGCAAGAGAATCGCCGCGTGAGCCGGATAACGGCGGAATCGTCATTCATGGCGATGCCGCGAATATGTGTTTGGCCCGACACGGGCCTGATGTTTCAGGGATCGCAAAGACATGGGAAAAGTAACCGGATTTCTGGAGTTCGAACGGCTAAACGAGGCCGCAGAGAAACCGCAGGAACGGCTCAAGCACTGGCACGAGTTCGTCCATCATCTGAGCGACGAAGCCGCCGGCATACAAGGGGCGCGCTGCATGGACTGCGGCACGCCATTTTGCATGAGCGGCTGCCCGGTCAACAACATTATTCCGGACTGGAATGATCTGGTTTTCAAACAGGATTGGCAGCACGCGCTCGACACGCTGCACTCGACTAATAATTTTCCCGAGTTTACTGGCCGTGTTTGCCCGGCACCCTGCGAAGCGGCCTGCACGCTGAACATTAACAATGATCCGGTGGGCATAAAATCCATTGAGCACGCCATCATCGACAAGGGCTGGGAGTCGGGGTGGGTTACGCCGCAACCGCCAGCAAGAAAAACCGGCAAACGCATCGCGATCATCGGTTCCGGACCGGCCGGGCTTGCCTGTGCCCAGCAGTTGGCGCGCGCAGGACACGACGTCGTGGTATTCGAAAAATCCGACCGTATCGGCGGGTTGCTGCGCTATGGCATCCCGGACTTCAAAATGGGAAAACACCTGATCGACCGTCGCATGGAGCAAATGCGTGCCGAAGGTGTCGAGTTCCGCGTCAGCCAGAATATCGGCGGCACCGTGCCCGCGAAAAAGCTGGTCGATGACTTTGACGCTGTGGTGATGGCTGGTGGCGCCGAGCAACCGCGCGATTTGCCGGTACCCGGTCGCGAACTCGGCGGTGTGCATTTCGCAATGGATTTCCTGCCGCAGCAGAACAAGGTGGTCGCCGGCGACCGGGTTGCCGGGCAGATCAAGGCCACAGGCAAGCATGTCGTGGTCATCGGCGGCGGCGATACCGGTTCCGACTGTGTCGGCACATCAAACCGCCATGGTGCAGCTACGGTAACCCAGTTCGAACTGCTGCCGCAGCCGCCGGAACAGGAAAACAAATTCATGGTTTGGCCGTACTGGCCGGTAAAACTGCGCACCTCCAGTTCCCACGAAGAAGGCTGCCAGCGCGACTGGGCGGTGGCCACCAAGCGATTCGAGGGCAGGAACGGTAAGGTGGAAAAGCTGGTGGCCGCACGCGTGGAGTGGAAGGACGGCCAGATGCGCGAAATACCGGGATCGGAGTTCACGATGAAGGCCGACCTGGTACTGCTGGCCATGGGCTTTCTCGGGCCAGTGCAGGGCGGATTGCTCGAACAACTGGGCGTCGCAAAAGATAACCGCAGCAATGTCCGGGCGGATACCGACAATTACCAGACATCGGTCAGCAAGGTATTTGCCGCGGGAGACATGCGCCGCGGGCAATCGCTGGTGGTCTGGGCGATCCGCGAAGGCCGACAATGTGCGCGCGCGGTCGACGAGTTCCTGATGGGATCTACGGAACTGCCACGATAAATCGTGGTACTTTCCGGTTCCGAAGGGTGATGCGCAAAAAAATGGGGAGTCTGCCCAATACCCCCAGACGGAGCGGGTGTTCCCCCGCAATAACCCTGTGGCCCAGCCGACATATCTCAAGAACGACACGCTGATCCGCGCGCTGCTGCGGCAACCGACACCTTATACCCCGGTGTGGGTCATGCGCCAGGCCGGGCGCTACCTGCCGGAATACAATGCGACGCGCAAGCGCGCCGGCAGTTTCCTCGCCCTGGCAAAAAATCCTGATCTGGCAACCGAAGTCACGCTCCAGCCCTTGGCCCGCTTCAAGCTGGACGCGGCCATCCTGTTTTCCGACATCCTCACGGTGCCCGACGCGATGGGCCTCGGCCTGTATTTCGCCGAAGGCGAGGGCCCCAAGTTCGAACATCCGCTGCGCGATGAGGCAGCAATCCGCCGGCTGACGGTGCCCGATCCGGGCTCGAGTCTCGGTTACGTGCTTGATGCGGTAAAACAGATCCGTCGCGCGCTTGATAACACCGTACCGTTGATTGGTTTTTCAGGCAGTCCGTACACGCTCGCCTGTTACATGATCGAAGGTGGTGGCAGCGACGATTTCCGAATCATCAAAAGCATGTTGTATACGCGCCCCGAGTTGCTGCATCACGTGCTGGACATCAACGCACAGGCAGTCCTCGCCTACCTGAACGCGCAGATCGAAGCCGGCGCACAGGCCGTGATGGTTTTCGATACCTGGGGCGGCGCACTGTCCGACGCAGCCTATCACGAGTTCTCGCTGCAGTACCTGCAGCGCGTGATTGCCGGCCTGCATCGTACATGGGGCGGTGAAGCCGTGCCGAGCATCGTATTCACCAAAGGCGGGGGCTTGTGGCTGGAAGACATTGCAACCATCGGGTGCAATGCAGTCGGCCTGGACTGGACCGTCAACCTGGGCGCCGCCCGCCGCCGTATCGGTGATCAGGTCGCGCTGCAGGGGAATCTCGATCCTGCGGTACTGTTCAGCACGCCCGCAGCCATCCGCAGCGAGGTTGGCGCGGTACTGCGCCAGTTCGGCGCGGGACCGGGACATGTGTTCAATCTAGGGCACGGCGTCTCGCAATTCACCTCGCCGGAGCATGTCGGCGCGCTGGTCGATGCCGTGCATGAGCTGAGCCGCGAGTACCACTGAGCGGTTTCTGCCGGCATAAGCTGCAAAAAGCTTATGCACAGCAAGGAGTTAGTTGATCGTCAGTGCGTTTTGGGCTGCAGCTCCCCTAGAGACTCTGGATAAGTAATTGTTTTTATTAAGATAATTATGATGCGGCAGGCATTGCAAGGCGCGAATAAGCAGGCCAGAACGGTTCGAAATTTCTTCGCAAAGAATTTAACCAACAGGTTTATCCACAGCCGTGGCAACGAAAAAACTGTTGTCTGTCGCCAAGTTGGCGATGCTTTCGAGACTCCAGCTGAACTTCGCACGCTAACTTGTCCAACCCCGAAATGAGTCTGATCCGTGTCGCGCTTGACGTACCGCTGACGCGCCTGTTCGACTATCGCTGCGACGATCGTTCGGCGACCGTGGGCGCGCGGGTGCTGGTGCCGTTCGGTCGCCAGAAACTGATCGGCATTATTGTCGCCAAACCGGCTGCGAGCGAGGTGCCGGAGGCAAAACTCAAACGCGCGTCTGCCGTGCTCGATACCGCACCGCTGCTGTCCAGTGCGGATTTGCGCCTGCTGGAATTCGCTGCCGACTATTACGTGCATCCGCTGGGCGCGGTCATCATGGCAACCGTGCCTGCAGCCCTGCGCCGCGTGCGCCGGCGCGAAGAACCGCCTGCCGCCTACACGCTGACCGCCGCCGGTACGGCCTTAGATGTGTCTGTACTGCCACCACGCGCACGCGCGCAGCGTGACCTGCTGGTATTGCTGCAGCACCGCCTGGTCATTGAACATGCCGAGATCTACGCACGGGGCACGGCAGCGCGCAAAGCGCTGCAAGCCTTCATTGCGCATGGCTGGGTGCAATCTGCTGCGCCGCCCCAGCACGACGTGCTGACTCCGGTACCAACACCGGCTGCAAGCCCGCCACTGACCGCAGAACAAACTGCAGCCATCGGCGAAATCACGGCCACGCTGGGCAGCTATCAGGCGCTGCTGCTGTGGGGCATTACGGGCAGCGGCAAGACCGAGGTTTATCTGCACGCGATTGCGGCAGCGTTAGCGCGCAGCACCCAAGTGCTGCTGCTGGTGCCGGAAATAGCGCTGACCCCACAGCTGCAGGCGCTGGTAATCGCTCGCTTTCCCGGCGTCAGGATCGCCATCCTGCACAGCGGGCTCGCCGAGGGCGAGCGTGCTGCACACTGGCAGGCAGCGCGCACCGGGCGGGCGCGCATCATCCTCGGCACGCGACTGTCGGTATTCACGCCGCTGCCGGCACCGGGACTGATCATTGTCGATGAAGAGCATGACATGTCATTCAAGCAGGGCGAGGGATTCCGTTATTCCGCGCGGGATCTGGCCGTTGTTCGTGCCCGCTACGCCGGTGTGCCGGTGGTGCTGGGCTCAGCGACGCCTGCGCTGGAGACCTACCGCAATGCCGTTGACGGCCGTTACCGCCTGCTGACGCTGCCGAACCGGATCCACGCCCGGCCACCGGTGATTTCGTGCATTGACCTGCGGCACGAGCAGACTACCGATGGTCTCTCTGCGCGGCTGCTTGCGGCAATCGGCGCGCGCATCGCCCGCAACGAACAAAGCATGGTATTCATCAACCGGCGCGGTTATGCGCCGGTACTGATGTGCGGCAGTTGCGGCTGGACATCCGACTGCAAGCGCTGCTCGGCACGTCTGGTGCTGCATTTGCGCGATCGCCGGTTGCGCTGTCATCACTGTGGCCATGACAGCGCCGTGCCTGCCGCCTGTCCGGATTGCGGCGACATCGATCTGGCCCCGATCGGACAGGGCACGCAGCGCGTCGAAGCGGCGCTGGTCCGGCAATTCCCGCAAGCGCGCATCCTGCGCATCGATCGCGATACGACGCGGCGCAAGGATGCCTGGCAAAATATGCGCAGCCGCATTCAGGACCGCACCGTAGACATCCTCGTTGGCACACAGATCCTCGCCAAGGGCCATGATTTCCCGCACCTGAATCTGGTCGGCGTGATCAATGCGGACAGCATGCTCTACAGCAATGATCTTCGGGCACCAGAACGGCTCTACGCGCTGCTGACCCAAGTCGCCGGCCGCGCTGGCCGCGGCACCGACCAGGGCGAAGTCCTGATACAGACACAGTTTGCGAACCATCCGCTCTACGCTGCGCTGCGCGACCAGGATTTCGATGCCTTTGCGCGCAGCCTGCTCGCGGAGCGGCGCCAAGCCGGCTTTCCTCCCTACGTGCATCAGGCGCTGCTGCGCGCGGAGGCGCGCGATGTTGATACCGCACTGCAGTTCCTGGCGCAAGCCGCACGCAGCGCACGCCGGCTCCAACCGGCAGTGACCGTCTACGATCCGGTGCCTGCCAACATGATGCGCAAAGCCGGGCGTGAGCGCGCACATCTGCTGGTGCAATCGCCGGTGCGCGCCGAACTGCGGGCGTTCCTCAATGCCTGGCGCCCACATCTGGAGAAGGCCGCCAGCACTGCGGCAAGATGGTCGCTGGATGTTGATCCGGCAGAATTCTAAGGCGTTGAAATATCGTCCCCATGTTAGAATTCGGCACTTTTTTCCAGACAAAATCTGCCGCGATGCGCCGCTGCCGTATCGAGATCTGCGGCCTTGCTGCCTCGCCTGATTCAACCACGCCGAAATGACCACCGCGCCTGCCGATGCCAGAACACTGCTCGCCAGCCTGCTCCGGCAGGCCCTGGCGCAGGTCGTCCCCGCCGGCACTACGGCCGGAATCCTGCTCGACCGGCCGAAACTGGCGCAGCACGGCGACTTTGCCTGCAATGTTGCGCTGCAGTTGGCGAAAGAGCTGCGGGGCAATCCGCGCGCGATCGCCCAACAACTGGTCGCGGCATTGCCGGCATCGCCCCATCTGGAAAAAGCCGAAATCGCCGGCGCCGGATTCATCAATCTGTTCCTCACACAGTCGTACAAACAACAGGTGATTTGCCGCGTGCTCGCGGCTGGAGAGCGCTATGGCACCAATGCCGGCGGGCAGCTCAAGAAAACCCAGGTCGAGTTCGTCTCTGCAAATCCGACCGGGCCGCTGCATGTTGGCCATGGCCGCGGTGCCGCCTACGGCGCCAGCGTCGCCGCGATACTGGCAGCCGCCGGTTTCGACGTGTCACGCGAGTACTATGTCAACGATGCCGGCCGTCAGATGGATATCCTGGCACTGTCGACCTGGCTGCGTTATCTGGAGCTGGGCGGCGAAACCGTCAGTTTTCCACCCAACGCCTACCAGGGCGACTATGTGCGCGCGATGGCGGAACAACTGCATAGCGCCGACGGCGCGCGATTCCACAAGAGCTGGGCCGAGGCCTCGGCCGATGCAGCCGATGTCAGCACCGACCCGGAAGTTCATCTTGATGATTTGATCGCCAATGCCAAACGCCTGCTCGGCGCGGAATACGAGCGCGTGCACCGCCATGCGCTGGAACAGCAGCTGGCAGACTGCAAAAACGACCTCGCCGAGTTCGGTGTCACCTTCGACCAGTGGTTCTCCGAACGCTCGCTGTATACCTCAGGGCGCGTAGACCGCGCGGTGCACCAATTGGAGCAGCGCGGCCATATCTACATCCAGGATGGTGCGAAGTGGTTTCGCTCCAGCGCCTTCGGTGATGAGAAGGACCGCGTGGTGCAGCGTGAAAACGGCCAGTACACCTATTTCGCCAGCGACATCGCCTATCACCTCGACAAATTCGCACGCGGCTACGACCTGGTCATCGACGTCTGGGGCGCCGACCACCACGGCTACATCCCGCGGGTAAAGGGCGCGCTTGCGGCGCTCGGCGAGGAGCCGGCACGGCTCAATGTGGCGCTGGTGCAGTTCGCCGTGCTCTACCGCAACGGACAGAAAGTCTCGATGTCAACGCGTTCTGGCGAATTCGTAACCCTGCGTGAACTGCGGCACGAAGTCGGCAACGACGCCGCCCGTTTCTTCTACGTGCTGCGCAAAAGCGATCAGCACCTCGACTTTGATCTGGACCTTGCCAAGTCTCAGAGTAACGACAACCCCGTGTATTACATCCAGTATGCACACGCCCGTGTCTGCAGCGTGCTTGAACAATGGGGCGGCAATGTCGACGCCTTGCGCAGCACAGATCCTGCGCCGCTGAGCTCCGCGCACGAAGCGGCGCTGCTGAAAAGCCTGATGGAATATCCGGACATCATCGAAAATGCGGCGCGCGAGCTGGCACCGCACATGATTGCCTTTTATCTGAAAGAACTCGCTGGAGAATTCCATAGTTACTATAATGCCGAGCGCTTCCTGGTTGAAGAAGCTGCCCTCAAACATGCCCGACTGGCGCTGGCACTGGCGGTCCGACAGGTGCTGCGCAATGGCCTCGCCCTTTTGGGTGTGGGCGCCCCCGAAAAAATGTAAGATTGCTGCGTGAGCCGAGACTACAAAGGTAGCGAACGCAAGGACAATTCCCGCAGTCGCAGCAGCGGCGGGTCGTTGTTCATGGGGATTCTCATCGGGCTCGTACTCGGGCTGGGTATCGCGCTGGGCATCGCCTGGTACATCAACAAGATGCCGAACCCTTTCCAGCAGCGTCCACCGGCTGCAAAACCCGAGCCGGCCAAGGCTGTGCCGGCCGACACCGCCAAGCCGGGCGAAAAGAACAGCAAATCCGCGGATGCCAAGCCGCGCTTTGATTTTTACAAGATATTGCCCGGCGTCGATGAGCCGGCCACGGATCAACAGCTGCGCGATGCAAGGAAAAGCGCGGCCAAGGAATCGTTTTACCTGCAGGCCGGCGCTTTTCAGAATGCGCCCGACGCCGACAACCTGAAGGCCCGGCTCGCGTTAATCGGCATGCAGGCGTCGATCCAGACTACGACGCTGCCCGACCGGGGGGTCTGGCATCGTGTGCGTATCGGCCCCTACCGCAGCGTCGAGGAACTGAATCGCACCCGCGACACTCTGAAGAACAATGGCATCGACACCACGCTGATCAAAGTGCGCGACGCCGACAAATGACGCCGTCCTCTGGAGTAGCTATGCAATTTGCCCATTTTTTCCGACGCGCACTGCTTGCCGCCGGTCTCGGTCTGTGCCTGACGACTGCACATGCCCAGCTCACGGCCGGCAAGGATTACATCAATCTCCGAACACCACAGCCCACCGACAGCAGCAGCAAAGTCGAAGTGCTGGAGTTTTTCTGGTATGGCTGCCCGCATTGCAGCAACCTGCAACCCGCACTGGAAGCGTGGCTCAAACGCAAGCCGGCGGACGTCGAATTCAAACACGTCCCCGCGGTGTTTCAGGAGTCCTGGGTACCACTGACGCGGACTTATTACACACTTGAAGCAATGGGCCTGGTCGACAAGCTGCATCGGGAGGTTTTCGCGGCCCTCCACAAGCAGCGTCTGCAGCTGCGCGACGCCAACGCGATTTTCGACTGGATGGCCAGCAAGGGCGTGGATCGCAAGAAATTTGCCGACACCTACAACTCGTTCGGGGTCAACGGCCGCACCCAACGCTCGATCGAATTGACCAAGAAGTTCGACATCTCCGGCACGCCGACGCTGGCAATCGACGGAAAGTACCTGACTTCGCCGTCATTGACGCTGAAAGCCGATCGCACGATCGACTATGAGCGCTTTTTCCAGGTCGTCGATGGCTTGATCGCCGAAGCACGCAAGACCAAAGGCAGCAAGTAAACATGCAACGGGCGCTGGCGGGCACCATCGCCTGCGCGCTTGCGTTGCTGGCGTTTTTTCCCGGGCCGGGTGCGGCGCAGCCGGTGTTGCGCGCAGAAGTCGATTACCGGGCGATCAAACCACATCCGCTCGGCAGCGCTGACGGCATCGAAGTCATCGATTTTTTCTGGTACGGCTGTCCGCATTGCAACAACCTGCAGCCGGCCCTGGAGCGCTGGATCAGCCGCAAGCCCGGGGATGTCACGGTGCGCCGCATTCCGGCAATCCTGCGCGACAGTTGGGCGCCACATGCCCGTATCTACTACACACTGGAAACGCTGGGCGAAGTCGAGCGCCTGCACCAGCGCGTATACCATGCCTACCACGTTGAGCAGCTGCAAATGAGCAAACCCGAAGTGATGGCGGAGTGGGCTGTACGCAACGGCATCGCCCGCAAGCGCTGGGACGAGGCCTACGAGGCTGCAGAAGTGCAGCAGAAAATGGAAGATGCGGCGAAGTTGACCCGGGCCTACAGCATTACCGGCACCCCATCGTTGGTCGTCAACGGCCGTTACCTGACTTCCGGAAGCATGGTAGAGACCCTGATAGGCCTCATTCCGATTGTCGACGGGCTGGTACAAAAAGTGCGCGTCGAGGCTGCCTCACGCTGACTGCGGCATGCCCCCGGAGCAGATGCCAGCGCCTTCGCCAACCACCGTCATCATTACCGGCGCGTCCGGTGGTCTGGGTGCAGCACTGGCACGCCGGTATGCCAATAGCGGGGCCCACCTCGGGCTGATCGCCCGCCGCACCACTGAACTCGAACGGCTGGCGCGGCAACTGGCCGGTGAGTGTGCAGTTCATGCCGCGGATGTGCGCGACTCCGCAACCATGCGGCTCGTTGCCAACGACTTCATGGCGCAACACGGGCTCCCTGACATCGTCATCGCCAATGCCGGCATCAGCGTTGGCACGCTGACCGAGATGGCGGAAGACGAACAGGCGTTCCGTGATGTGTTCGACATCAATGTCATCGGCATGGTCAACACATTCCAGCCGTATCTCGCGGCCATGCGCAAGCGGGGCTACGGCGTGCTGGTCGGGATTGCCAGCGTGGCTGGTTACCGAGGCCTGCCTGGATCCAGTGCCTATTCCGCGTCCAAGGCTGCGGCGATCAGTTACCTGGAAAGCCTGCGTGTCGAGTTGCGCGGCAGCGGCATCACGGTGATCACGATTTGCCCGGGCTACATCACCACGGCGATGACCGCGCACAACCCGTACCGGATGCGTTTCATCATGACTGCAGAGGCTGCGGCAAAGAAAATCACGGCCATCATTGCCCGGCGCAAGGCCTATGCGGTGATTCCATGGCAAATGGCCATCGTCGCACGACTGATGCATGTGCTGCCGCGCTGGATTTATGACCCCCTCGCTGCGAAATCCGGGCGCAAACCTCGCCGCAAATCCTGACCCGGCCCCGCCGCCCCCGTAGCAGAACGCGGTACGCTATCTACTCAACAGTCACTGATTTGGCCAGATTGCGGGGTTTGTCAACATCAGTGCCACGATGCAGCGCCGTGTGATACGCCAGCAGCTGCAGCGGTACGGTGTGCAGAATCGGTGACAACAAGTCCGCATGATCGGGCATCTGAATGACGTGCACGCCTTCGCTGGGAGCGATACGGGCATCCTGGTCTGCCAGGACGTACAGTTCACCGCCACGTGCACGCACTTCCTGCAGATTCGATTTCAGCTTCTCCAGCAACGCGTCCTTGGGCGCAACGGCTACTACAGGCATGTTGCGGTCGACCAGTGCCAGCGGCCCGTGCTTGAGTTCACCGGCGGCATAGGCCTCGGCATGGATGTACGAGATCTCTTTCAGCTTCAACGCACCTTCCATCGCTATCGGGTAATGAATACCACGCCCGAGAAACAGTATGTGTTCCTTGCGGGCGAATACGGCTGCCCATTCCGCGATCGCCGGTTCGACCTCGAGTACATGGGTCAGCGCCGCCGGCAGATGGCGCAGTGCGTGCAGCAGTTCCGTCTCGCGCTCCGCTGTCAAGCGCCCGCGCTGTTTGGCCAGCGCCATGGTCAGTAGGACCAGTGCAGCGAGCTGGGTGGTGAACGCCTTGGTCGAGGCGACACCGATTTCCGGGCCGGCCCGCGTCAGGAACCGCAGGTCGGACGCACGCACCAGCGCCGATTCCGGGACATTGCAGATGGCGAGGCTGTGGCGATGGCCGCGCAGCTTCGCATACTGCAAAGCCGCGAGCGTATCGGCTGTTTCGCCCGATTGTGAAATCGTCACCACCAGCGTGTCGGGGTTGTTCACCGTTTCCCGGTAGCGGTATTCGCTGGCGATCTCGACATTACACGGCAGACCGGCGACGGCTTCGATCCAGTATCGCGCAACCATTCCCGCGTGATAGCTGGTGCCGCAAGCAAGTATCGTCAAGCCATTGATTTTATTGAATATTTTATCCGCATCCGTGCCAAACAGCTGCGGTACCACCGCCCGCGCGCGGGTCACCAGTTCCAGCGTATTGGCGACAGCCATCGGCTGCTCGAAAATTTCCTTCTGCATGTAATGCCGGTAGGGGCCGAGTTCGACGGCAGCAGCGGTCAATTCGGTGATCTGTTCCTTGCGCACGACAGGCTGTCCGTCCGCGTCGATGATACGCACGCGTTCGCGGGTCAGTTCGGCACAATCCCCCTCGTCCAGATAGACGACGCGCTGAGTAACCTGGACCAGGGCAGAGGCATCGGAAGCCGCGAAATTCTCGCCAGTGCCAAGACCCAGCAATAACGGCGCACCCATACGCGCTACCACCAGCCGCGCCGGATCCGCCGCGTTGATGACCGCAATCGCGTAAGCCCCCACCAGCTCGCGCAGGCTGAGGCGGACGGCCTCGAACAAATCGCCGCATCGCACGAGGTGCAGATGCACCAGGTGGGCAATCACCTCGGTATCGGTATCGGATACAAACTGGTAACCAAGGCTGCGCAGATGGTCGCGCATTTGCTCATGATTCTCGATGATGCCGTTGTGAACCACTGACACGCCGTCCGACACATGCGGATGCGCATTCTTTTCGGACGGTGCGCCGTGTGTCGCCCAGCGGGTGTGCGCGATGCCGAGTTCGCCACTGACATTGCCTGCCTGCGCCAGTCGTTCCAGCTCGACGACACGCCCGGTACTGCGGATACGATGCAGGCCACCGCGGATCACGGCAACACCCGCAGAATCGTAACCGCGGTATTCAAGCCGCTTCAGCCCTTCGATCAGGATCGGAACAACGTCCCGTCCCGCGACGGCGCCGACAATTCCGCACATGAGCTTTTTCCTATTCCCTTATGGTTATTTTCTTGCCGGTTTGCGCGGCCGCTGCCAATCGGGGCGATGCTCCTGGGTCCTGGCATTGATGATCAGCCCTCCGGACGGCGTATCTTTCCATACCGTCGTGCCGGCCCCAACGGTTGCGCCCCGCGCGACACGCACCGGTGCTACCAGTTGCACGTCGGAGCCGATATGCACGTCGTCTTCGATCACCGTGCGGTGCTTGTTCGCGCCGTCGTAATTGCAGGTAATAGTGCCGGCGCCGATATTGACATTGCGACCGACGGTGGAGTCGCCAACATAGGACAGGTGGTTGGCCTTCGAGCTGGCGCCGATTTCACTGGCCTTTATTTCTACAAAGTTGCCGATATGGACTTCTGTCGCAAGACGGGTCCCCGGCCGAAGACGCGCATAGGGCCCGATCCGGCACTTTGCGCCGATCTCGGCGCCGTCGAGATGGGAGAATGGTTCGATGCGGGTGCCTGGTCCGATGGTGACATCCTTCAGCACGCAATTCGCGCCGATGCTCACACCATCGGCCAGCTCAATATCACCCTCAAACACGCAATTGACATCGATATGCACGTCGCGGCCGCAGCGCAGCGCACCGCGCATATCAAAACGCAGGGGATCGACCAGCGTCACGCCCTGGTCGAGCAGTTGCGCGGCCTGCTGCCATTGATATGCACGCTCCAGCTGCGCGAGTTGCGCCCGGCTGTTGACCCCCTGGATTTCACTGTTGTCGGCGGCCTTGATGCCTACCACCGGCACACGATCCTTGATCGCCAGCGCAATCACGTCCGTCAGGTAATACTCGTGCTGCGTATTGCTGTTCTGCAGTTTGGGCAGCCAGCGGCCGAGGCGGGCGGTAGGCAACGTCATGATGCCGGTATTGATTTCGTGGATTCGCCGCTGGGCCGCAGTCGCATCGTTCTGCTCGACGATGCCGGTCATCCGGCCCGCCTTGTTGCGCAGGATGCGGCCATAACCGCTGGGGTCATCAAGATCCGCAGTCAGCACCGCGACGCCTTCTGCAGCAGCATCGAGCAGGGTTTGCAGCGTCGCAGCGCGTACCAGCGGCACATCGCCGTACAACACCAATGTGACTGGCGCCTTGGTCAGTCTGGGCAGCGCCTGCTGCAATGCATGTCCGGTGCCCAGTTGCGGCGCTTGCAAAGCGTATGCCAGATCCTTGCCTGACAGCGCAGCCTTTACCTGATCACCGCCATGGCCATAAACAACGCAAATCTGCTCCGCGGCAATTGCGCGCGCGGCGGCGACGACATGGGCTATTAACGGCCGGCCGGCCAGCGTGTGCAGCACTTTGGGCAGATCGGAGTGCATCCGTTTGCCCTGGCCGGCGGCGAGGATCACGACTTGGAAACGCATCGCAAAATTATCGCATAACCGTCAACCCGGGCACCGCGCTATCGGTACGGTTGCCGCCAGTTACTGCGTGGCCAACAGCACAATGGCAGGCATGGAGGTCCGTCCAGGCCAGCAACAAAAAAGGCGGCTGTGACAGCCGCCCTTGTTGCCCGCATTGCGCTCGAGGCGTCATCGCTTGCCGCGCAGTTTGCGGATCGAGGCGAGTTGGGCGCCAAGCATGGCCAGCTCGGCCTCGACCGTGGCGACCTCCTGTTTGCCCTGCGCGTTTTTGCGGGCTGCCTCGGCCTCTTTCAGGGCTTCGGTCGCCCTGGCCTCGTCGAGGTCGGCGCCGCGGATTGCGGTGTCAGCCAATACGGTGACCCCTTTGGGCTGCACTTCAAGCACGCCGCCGGCGACGAATATGAACTCCTCTGGACCACCATCCGCGGGCTTGATGCGCACTTCACCCGGTTTGATACGGGTGATCAGCGGGGTATGGCGCGGATAGATGCCGAGCTCCCCCGCCTCACCGGGGAGCACGACGAATTCCGCTTCACCGGAATAAATCAGTTCTTGCGTGCTGACGACGTCGACGTGGATCGTATGGGTGGTCATTTCGGATCCGCCTTATTCCAGCGTCTTGGCCTTATCGAAGGCTTCTTCGATGCCGCCGACCATGTAGAACGCCTGCTCGGGCAATGCATCGCATTCGCCGCTGACGATCATCTTGAAGCCCTTGATGGTGTCTTTCAGTGAAACATACTTGCCCGGCGAACCGGTGAACACTTCGGCAACGGTGAACGGCTGCGACAGGAAGCGCTGGATTTTCCGGGCGCGGGACACGGCCAGCTTGTCTTCGGGGGACAGCTCGTCCATGCCCAGAATCGCGATGATGTCGCGCAGCTCTTTGTAGCGCTGCAGCGTCATCTGCACCGCGCGCGCGGTGGTGTAGTGTTCCTCACCCACCACGTGCGGATCGAGCTGGCGGGAAGAGGAATCCAGCGGATCGACCGCCGGGTAGATGCCCAGTGAGGCGATGTCCCGCGACAGCACCACGGTCGAATCCAGGTGACCGAAGGTGGTGGCGGGCGAGGGATCGGTCAAATCGTCTGCCGGCACGTACACCGCCTGGATCGAGGTGATCGAACCGACCTTGGTCGAGGTGATGCGTTCCTGCAGGCGGCCCATTTCCTCGGCCAGCGTCGGCTGATACCCCACCGCCGACGGCATCCGGCCAAGCAGCGCCGACACTTCGGTACCTGCCAGCGTGAAGCGATAGATGTTGTCGACGAAGAACAGCACATCGCGACCTTCGTCGCGGAACGCTTCGGCCATGGTCAGGCCGGTCAGTGCGACACGCAGGCGATTGCCTGGCGGCTCGTTCATCTGGCCGTAGACCATCGCCACTTTTGACTTCGACAGATCATCCTTGTTGACGACACCGGCGTCCATCATCTCGTGATAGAAATCGTTACCTTCGCGCGTGCGCTCACCGACACCGGCGAACACCGACAGCCCTTCGTGCGCCGTGGCGATGTTGTTGATCAGCTCCATCATGTTCACGGTCTTGCCAACGCCGGCGCCGCCGAACAGGCCAACCTTGCCGCCCTTGGCAAACGGGCACACCAGGTCAATCACCTTGATGCCGGTTTCCAGAAGATCCGTCGAAGGTGACAGTTCCTCGTAGGTCGGCGCCTTGCGATGAATGGACATGGTTTTATCGGAGCCGATGGGACCGACTTCATCGATCGGACGGCCCAGTACGTCCATGATCCGTCCCAGCGTCTTGGGGCCAACCGGCACCATGATCGGCGCGTTGGTATTGGTCACCATCATCCCGCGGCGCAGGCCGTCGGACGAACCCAGTGCGATGGTACGCACCACACCATCTCCCAGCTGCTGCTGCACTTCGAGCGTCAGTTCGGCACCATCCATCTTGAGTGCGTCGTAAATATGCGGCATCTGGTCGCGTGCAAACTCGACGTCGATCACCGGGCCGATACACTGAACGATCTTTCCCTGGCTCATGGTCAATCCCTAAATCAAAAAGTCTTCAAACAATATATAACTGGTCGGTTATAACTTCATACTGCCGCTGCGCCTAAACGCAGGTGGGTGTTGCCCGTCATCCGGCAGCAATGTCATACCGCAGCTGCACCGGCCACGATTTCCGTCAGCTCCGTGGTAATTGCGGCCTGCCGCGTCTTGTTGTAAATGAGTGTCAACTCGTCAATCACGCTTCCGGCATTGTCCGTGGCCGCTTTCATCGCCACCATTCGCGCCGACTGCTCGGAGCCCATGTTTTCGACAATGGCCTGATAGATCAACGCCTCGATATAGCGGGTCAGCACCTGGTCAAGCACACTCTTGGCATCCGGTTCATAGATATAGTCCCACGCGCCCGCCGGCGTCCCGAGGGCATCGCCGGCAAGGGGCAGAACCTGTTCGATTACAGGCTCCTGCTTTAAGGTATTGATGAACTTGGTATAAATGATCAACAGCCGGTCGAAACGGTCCTCGGTATAACCGTCGAGCATGATCTTTACAGCGCCGATCACTTGATCCAGGTTCGGTTTGTCACCGAGGCCGGTCACCTGCGACACGATCTTCGCACCGAGGCGCTGCATGAATCCCAGTCCTCTGGTGCCAATCGTGCACACCTCGATTTCCTCGCCCTGTGCTTCCAGTTCCTTGATCTTGTTCAGTGCGAGCCGCAGGGCGTTAGTGTTAAGACCGCCGCACAGGCCTTTGTCTGTGGTCACGACGATAATGCCGACACGCTTGACTGAATCACGCGCGACCAGGAACGAATGCCGGTATTCCGGGTTGGCGTTGCTGATATTCGCCGCAATATTGCGGATTTTCTCGACGTAGGGCCGCGTCGCGCGCATGCGCTCTTGGGCCTGCCGCATTTTCGAGGCCGCGACCATTTCCATCGCCTTGGTGATCTTGCGCGTGTTTTGCACGCTCTTGATCTTGTTGCGGATTTCCTTCGAGCCGGCCATGTCTAAGTGTTTGTTTTTAAAGAATTATTTAACCAGGATTAGTACGAGCCGTTCTGCTTCCAGTCTCTGATCGCAGCGGTCAGTTTCTCTTCGTCGTCCCTGGAAAGATCCTTGGTGTCTTCAATGCGTTTGACGAGGTCCCCATATTTGGCCTCGATGTAATCACGCATCGAACGTTCTGCCGCCAGTGCCTTCTTGACTTCAACATCATCCAGATGGCCACCGTTTACGGCAAACAGCGTCAGTGCCATTTCCCAGACCTGCAGCGGCTCGTATTGCGGCTGCTTCATCAGTTCGGTGACCAGACGGCCACGCTCCAACTGCTTGCGCGTGGCTTCGTCAAGGTCGGAGGCGAATTGTGCGAACGCCGCCAGTTCGCGAAATTGTGCGAGCGCCAGACGCACACCGCCGCCCAGCTTCTTGATGATTTTGGTCTGCGCGGCGCCGCCGACGCGCGACACCGAAATACCGGCGTTGATCGCGGGACGGATGCCGGCATTGAACAAGTCGCTCTCCAGGAAGATCTGGCCGTCGGTAATCGAAATCACGTTGGTCGGCACAAACGCCGTCACGTCACCCGCCTGGGTTTCGATGACCGGCAGTGCCGTCAGGGAGCCGGTCTTGCCCTTGACTGAACCCTTGGTAAACGCTGCCACGTAATCTTCGTTCACGCGCGCGGCGCGCTCGAGCAGCCGCGAGTGCAGGTAGAACACGTCACCGGGATAGGCTTCGCGACCCGGCGGGCGGCGCAGCAGCAGCGACACCTGGCGGTAGGCCCAGGCCTGTTTGGTCAGATCGTCATAAATGATCAGTGCATCCTGGCCGCGGTCCCGGAAATACTCGCCCATCGTGCAGCCGGAGTAGGGCGCAATGTACTGCATCGCCGCGGATTCCGAAGCCGATGCGGCGACGACGATCGTGTAATCCATCGCGCCGTGCTCTTCGAGCTTGCGCACCACGTTCTTGATCGAAGAGGCCTTCTGACCGATCGCCACGTAAATGCAGATCAGGTCCTTGCCTTTCTGGTTGATGATGGTGTCGATGGCAACGGCGGTCTTGCCGGTCTGGCGGTCACCGATGATCAGTTCGCGCTGGCCACGGCCGATGGGCACCATCGAGTCGATGGCCTTGAGTCCCGTCTGCACCGGCTGCGACACTGATTTTCGGGCGATCACGCCCGGAGCGACTTTCTCGATAACGTCCGTCATCTTGGCATTGACCGGACCCTTGCCGTCAATCGGCTGGCCCAGCGAGTTCAGGACGCGGCCGATCAGTTCGGGACCGACCGGCACTTCAAGAATGCGGCCGGTGGTCTTGACGATGTCGCCTTCGGAGATGTGTTCGTATTCACCCAGAATCACCGAGCCCACGGAGTCACGTTCCAGATTCAGCGCAAGGCCGAATGTGTTCTTCGGAAACTCGAGCATTTCACCCTGCATCACGTCGGCAAGACCATGGATGCGGCAGATGCCGTCGGTTACCGAAATCACCGTGCCCTGGGTACGCGCTTCGGTGGTACCCGCCAGGTTCTGAATCCGGCTTTTGATGAGTTCGCTGATCTCGGAAGGATTGAGTTGCATGTGTTGCTCCTAATACCTTAGTGGGTAAGCGCGGCGGCCATCGCGTCCAGCCTGCCGCGCACCGTTGCATCGATGACTTTGTCGCCGACCAGAATTTTCAGGCCGCCGATGAGTTGCGGATCCAGTTCGACTTTGGCCGTGATCTTGCGACCGTATTTCTTTTCGAGCGCCGTCATCAGCGGTTGCAGCTGGCCGTCGGCCAGTGGCAGCGCCGATACCACTGTCGCTTCCATTGTGCCCTCGTGCTCGCGGCGTAGCGCCTCGAACATGTCGCGGATCTGGGCAATCAGTCCGAGCCGACGATTCTGCACCAGCACCTGGACGAAATTGCGTGCTTCCCCGGAGAGGTGCTTGCCGACAGCGCCGACAATCACGCCCTCGAGCTGGGCAGGCTCCACGTTCGGGGCGTCGATCAAAGCACCGACCTGCGCATCGGCAACGACGGCATTGATCAGCGCGAGCGCATCGGACCATGCCGACAGCGCGTTCTGCTCGCGGGCGAGCCTGAACGCGGCTTCGGCATAGGGGCGGGCGATGGTGACGGGTTCGGCCATATCGGAATCAGAGCTGCTTCTGTACTGCGGCAATCAGGTCGGCGTGAACCTTGGCGTCGACCTCACGTTTCAGGATCTGCTCGGCGCCGGCAACGGCAAGCGCTGCAACCTGCGTCCGCAGCACTTCGCGTGCGCGTGCGACTTCCTGCTCGACTTCCGCCTTGGCACCAGCCACCAGACGGTCACCTTCAACCTTGGCAGAGACTTTGGCTTCTTCGATCATTTGGGTAGCACGCTTCTCGGCCTGGGCAAGGATGTCGGTCGCGCGGCCCCGGGCCTGGGCAATCGCCTCATCCGACTGCTGCGCCGAGCGTTCCAGCGCCTGCTTGCCGGCTTCCGCGGCGGCCAAGCCGTCGGCGATGCGGCGGTTACGCTCGTCCATCGCGTCGGTGATCATCGGCCACACGAAACGGACCGAAAACCAGATCAGCGCCGCAAACGACAGCGCCTGGACGAACAGGGTGGCGTTGATGTTCATGGCTGTGGTCGGTCGGGCAAGGCCGGTTACTTGGCCAGCACGCCGAGCAGCGGGTTGGCAAAGCCAAAGAACATGGCGATACCGACACCGATCAGGAACGCGGCGTCAATCAGGCCGGCGAGCAGGAACATGAACTTCTGCAGCTGCGGGATCAATTCCGGCTGACGGGCGGCGGCTTCCAGGAACTTGCTACCCATGATGCCGATGCCGATACAGGCGCCGATAGCGCCGAGGCCGATAATGATGCCGATGCCCAGCGCGGTGTAGCCTTGGATGATGGCAGCGTATTGTTCCATTTGACTTTCCCTTTCTATCTAACGTAGTGATTACAGTGAATGCGAATTGTGCAAGCTGGCAGGATCAGTGGTGCTCATGCGCCATCGCGATGTACACGCAGGAGAGCACCATGAAAATGAAAGCCTGTAGCAGGATGATCAGAATATGAAAAACGCCCCACGCCCAGTACAGCACGCCCGCAGCGGCGCCCGCCATGATTCCGCCGGTGGACACGGCGGCGAGAGTGCCCAACAGGCCCAGCAACATGAAAATCAGCTCGCCTGCATACATGTTCCCGAACAGCCGCATGGCCAGCGAGACCGGCTTGGCCAGATACTCGATGAGATTCAGCACCAGGTTCGGAATCCACAGCAGCGGGTTGCCGCCGAATGGTGCCGTGAACAGTTCATGCACGAATCCGCCGGCGCCCTTGGCCTTGAAGCTGAAGAAAATGGTCAGCAGGAAAATCGTCAGCGACATCGCAAACGTGGTGTTCAGGTCTGTGGTCGGCACGGCTTTCCAAGCATGCAGCCCGGTAGCCCCGGTGGCCGTTGCGATCCAGTCGATCGGCAGCAGATCCATCAGATTCATCATGAACACCCAGACAAAAATCGTCAGGGCCAGCGGCGCGAGAAATTTCCGGTCGCCGGGAAATACACCTTTGACGGTATCGTCGATGAATTCGACGATCAGTTCAATGAACCCCTGCACCGGACCAGGAACGCCGGCCGTCGCGCGGCGGGCCACCAGATAGAAAGCACCCAAACCGATCACGCCGGTAAACCATCCCATCAAAATGGTATCGAGATGAAAGGTCCAGAACCCTTCGCCAACCTGCAGGTTGGTTAGATGGTGGGCAATATATTCGCCCGCATTCTGGGGCGCTTGACCGGCTGCCATATTAATTGCGATCCATCTGTCTTGTTACTTTTTAAATACAATCGCCACAGGAAACGCCATCAGTGCCACGACGAAACCGGCGAGATACGATCCTGCATGGACTGGATCGGCGCTTATTGCCCAAGCCAGCAAACCGAGCGCAACAACCGCCTTGGCAGCTTCACCCACAACGTGACCCCACAACAGCCGTGGCGCGCTGCGCCCCGGAACACCGCGCTGGCAAACCCCGTAAGCCAGAGTTCCGCCTAGCGCGCAGCCGCCACCCAGCGCCATCGCCTGTGCGGTCGGCGCCCCGGACCACAGCCACGAAGTCGTGGTCGCCAGTGTCACCAACGCCAATTGCAAACCCGCAACGGCGGCTACCGTCACGCGGCCCCCTTTTTTTTGCGGCGCCGCAATCGGACCCGGCCACCGTCACGGTCAACGGGCGCTACCGCGCTGCAACAGAGAAGCAAGAAATCCTTTAATTTTACAATGTGCCTTCGCCGCCCGTCAATTTTGGTCATGGCGGACATGGTCATTTCAAACGTGCCAACAACGCCTCCAGCTGATCGAGCGACCGATAGGCAATAACCAGCTTTCCACTGCCTTTGCGACCGCCCGCCTTGATTTGCACGGTAGTGCCGAGACGGGCTGAAACCTCGTCTTCGAGACGGGCCACATCGCGATCCGGGCGGGCAGGGCGTCGCGACGCCTTTGAATTCTTGGCAATAGTGAGACCGACGCGACGCTCGACCTCGCGCACTGACCAGCCCTGATTGGCGGCTTCGCGGGCAAGAGCGACCTGTCGCTCCACCGGCAAGGCCAGCAGTGCCCGCGCATGACCCATTTCAATTTTGCCTTGGGCCAGCAGTTCGCGAACCGGCGATGGAAGGTCCAGCAGGCGCAACAGATTGCTCACTGCCGCTCGCGACTTGCCGATCGCATCGGCCACCGCTTGGTGGGTCAGGGCAAATTCCTTGATCAGCCGCTCGATACCGCCGGCTTCTTCCAGCGCATTGAGGTCTTCACGCTGGATATTTTCAATCAGCGCCACTGCCAGGGCCTGCTGATCCGGGACATCGCGAATCAGCACCGGTACGCTCTTCAGTCCGGCGATCCGTGCTGCCCGCCACCGCCGTTCACCTGCGAGAATTTCATGGTTACCGCCGCCGATCGGGCGCACCAGTATGGGCTGCATGATGCCTTGTGCCTTGATCGATGCCGCCAGTGCATTCAATGCCTCCTGGTCCATTCTCGACCGCGGCTGGTATTTTCCGGGCTGCAGCGCGGCCACCGGGAGCGTGCCTACCGCGTCGCCACTGGTGGCAGGCGACGGCGTATCACCGCCAAGCAAGGCATCGAGACCCCGCCCCAAACCTTTAGGCCTGACCATAAAAAGTCCTTGTAATCAATATGTTATTGCTATTTTGCAGCGCGATTCAGAATTTCGCCAGCAAGCGCCAAATAGGCTTGGGCACCCTTGGACGCGCGATCGAATGTCAGCGCCGGCAAACCATGACTCGGCGCCTCGGCCAAGCGCACGTTTCGCGGTATCACCGTGCGATATACCTTGTCGCCAAAATGCTGCAGCAATTGTGCAGAAACCTGTTGCGCCAGCGTATTGCGCGGGTCATACATCGTCCGTAGCAGGCCTTCGATCTCGAGGTCGGGATTCAGGTGTTCGCGCACGCGCTTGATCGTGCCAACCAGATCCGACAGCCCCTCCAGCGCGTAGTACTCGCATTGCATCGGGATCATCACCGCCTGCGCGGCGGTCAAACCGTTGAGCGTCAGCAGATTCAGCGCTGGCGGACAGTCGATCAGGATGAATTCATACTCGACGGCAACCTCCTGCAATGCAGTCTTCAGCCGGGTTTCGCGATGCTCGATATCGACCAGTTCGACTTCGGCACCGGCAAGCTCGCGGTTCGACGGCAGCACGTCGTGTTCCGCATGCGCGGCCCGCTGCCGAACATCAGCCACGCGTTTCTCGCCGAGCAGTACCTGATAAACCGTTGCCGGCAAACTCCGCTTGTCGATGCCGCAGCCCATGGTCGCATTGCCCTGAGGATCAAGATCCACCAGCAGCACCCGGCGCTGCATCGCCGCGAGACTGGCGGCGAGATTCACCGCAGTCGTCGTTTTGCCGACGCCGCCTTTCTGATTGGTGATCGCAATGATGCGGGTCATGACCATCATGCCGGCTGCAGCAATGCGGCGTGCCGTTCCGCATCGAGGCCCGGGACGCGCAACGCCACCACATTGCGTAACAGAAAATTATTCGGTATGTGTGCCAGTTCCTCATTTGGATAGATGCCTTTCATCGCAACCACAACGCCGGTTTTGGCACACAGCCGGCCTGCCAGCGCCAGAAATTCCGGCAAATCCGAAAAGGCGCGTGAGACCACCGTGTCGAACAGATGCGGCGGATTCCAGGTTTCGACACGCTCACAGACGACTTCGACATTGTGGAGCTTGAGTTCGATGATGGCCTGGCGCAGGAAGGTGGTTTTCTTGTGACTGGCGTCGAGCAATGTGACCTGCCATTCCGTCCGGGCCAGCGCCAATGGAATACCGGGCAGGCCGGCGCCGCTGCCGACGTCAAGCACGTGTTTGCCGCGAACATGGGGTAGGACCGATAGCGAATCCAGCAAATGATGGGTCAGCATCCTCGCGGGTTCGCGCACCGCCGTCAGGTTATAGGCCTTGTTCCATTTCTCGATCAGCGCCAGATAATCAAGCATGCCTTGCTGTGCGTTGACCGCAACTTCCACGCCCAGCGCAGCGATCCCCGCAGCCAGTTCGTCTGCAAGGCTCATGCGCTTTTTTGGAACGCAGAGGCTGCACGCTTCAGATAGACGAGCAGCACCGAGATTGCTGCCGGGGTCACGCCGGAGATGCGCGAGGCCTGGCCCAGGGTCTCCGGTTTTGCGCGATTCAGTTTCTGCTGGACCTCGATGGACAAGCCACGAACTTGCGCATAGTCAAGATCCGCGGGCAGTCGCAATTCATCCTGCTGTGCGCGATGCTCGATTTCCGTACGCTGGCGCTCGATATAGCCTCGATACTTGGCTTGTATTTCCACCTGCTCCGCAACTTGCTCATCGGCCACCCCTGGACCAGCGCCCGGCAACTGCATCAGCGTGTCGTAGCTTACTTCGGGACGGGATAACAAGTCAGAGAGTGAATACTCACGTTCTATTGTTTTTCCAATTAAATCAATGGCTTGTTGTCGTGGAAGGTTTTCGGGATTGATCCACACCGATTTCAGGCGCTCCTGTTCCCGTGCGACAGCATCCCGCTTTCGGGCAAACGCCGCCCACCGCTGGTCGTCAACGACACCCAGGCGCCTGCCAGCCTCAGTCAACCGCAGGTCGGCGTTGTCTTCCCGCAATGAAAGCCGGTATTCAGCGCGGCTGGTAAACATCCGGTAGGGTTCGGAGACGCCGCGGGTAATCAGGTCATCGACCAGCACTCCCAGGTAAGCCTGATCGCGCTTCGGCGACCAAGTGTCCTTTTCCGTCGCCAGCAGTGCCGCATTAATGCCGGCCAGCAAGCCTTGAGCCGCCGCTTCCTCGTAGCCGGTCGTACCGTTGATCTGTCCCGCAAAGAACAACCCGGCAATGGCCTTGGTTTCCAGCGAAGTCCGAAGGCCACGGGGATCGAAATAGTCGTACTCGATGGCATAGCCGGGTCGCGTGATATGGGCGTGCTCCAAGCCTCTGATCGAGCGCACGACCGCAAGCTGGACGTCAAACGGCAGGCTGGTCGATATGCCGTTCGGGTAATACTCGGTGACCGTCAACCCCTCGGGCTCAAGGAAAATCTGGTGCGACGCCTTGTCGGCAAAGCGATGGATCTTGTCTTCGATAGACGGGCAATAACGCGGACCGACGCCTTCGATAACGCCGGTAAACATCGGCGAGCGGTCAAGCCCGGCGCGGATAGCGGCGTGCGTGCGTTCATTGGTATGGGTGATCCAGCACGGCACCTGCGTCGGATGCTGCCCACGGGTGCCGAGGAACGAAAACACCGGAGCCGGATCATCGCCGGGCTGCTCGGTGAGTTCGGCAAAGTCAATGGTGCGTCCGTCGATGCGTGGCGGCGTACCCGTTTTCAGCCGGCCGACGGGCAGCTTCAATTCACGCAGCCGCGCAGCAAGGCTGACCGACGGCGGATCGCCCGCGCGGCCGCCCTGATAATGCTCGAGCCCGACATGAATCAGGCCCGACAGGAACGTGCCCGCAGTCAACACCACGGCACGGGACTCGAAACGCAGACCGATCTGGGTAACCACGCCGATAACGCGATCCCCCTGCACGATCAGATCGTCCACCGCCTGCTGAAACACCGCCAGATTAGGCTGCTGCTCGATGCGACTGCGAATTGCCTGCCGATAAAGTACACGGTCGGCCTGAGCCCGGGTCGCCCGAACTGCGGGCCCCTTGCGGGAATTGAGGATCCGGAACTGGATGCCCGCTTCGTCGGTGGCCGCGGCCATCGCACCCCCCAACGCGTCGATCTCCTTGACCAGATGCCCCTTGCCAATACCGCCAATCGACGGATTACAGGACATCTGTCCCAAGGTCTCGATACTGTGGGTCAGCAACAGCGTGCGACAGCCCATGCGTGCGCTGGCCAGCGCCGCTTCCGTACCCGCATGGCCACCACCGATGACAATTACATCAAATTTTTCAGGGTATTGCGTCATTTTTGGCGAAGGTAACGGGAAATTCCGGGCGACACCGGGACCGGGCGCGCATCATAGCGTAACTTACGGCTGCAGCGAAAGGCTGGCGCTCCGCGGCGCCCCGTAGGTTCCACGTGAAACCACCGCCATCCCAATCACCGCAATCGGGGTGGTTTCACGTGGAACCACAACCCCGGTTTACTTGCCGATACAGAATTTCGAGAAGATCTCGCCCAGCAGATCGTCCGCGGTAAATGCCCCGGTTATGCTGCCCAGCGCCTCATGTGTGAGCCGCAATTCCTCGGCGTACAACTCAAGTCGGTCCGTCAGGCCTGCAGCAATAGCCAGGTGGCGTTGCGCCTCCTGCAAAGCGGCCACATGGCGGGCTCGCGCTGTGAACAGCCCCTCACCGGCTGGATGCCAGCCCGCCTGATCCCAGATCGCCTGCTTCAGCAACGTCAGGCCTTCACCGGTCTTCGCCGATATCCATACCCGCTCCTCGTTACCGGCGGATTCCCGGGCGCTTTGCCGCCCGGCCAGATCGATCTTGTTCATGACGCGTATCCGGCCCAGGCCAGAGGGCAGACGGTCAATGATGGCACGGTCCGCCGCGTCGTCGGCTCCAGCCGCATCGGACACCACCAGCGCAAGATCCGCCTTTTCGATCAGGGCCCAGGTCCGGCCGATGCCGATCCGTTCGATGGCGTCGCCGGTTTCCCGCAAACCTGCAGTGTCGATGATATGCACCGGCATGCCGTCGATATCGATCTGTTCGCGGACGGCATCCCGGGTGGTGCCGGGGATGTCGGTGACAATCGCGACCTCCTCCCCTGCAAGCCGATTGAGGAGGCTGGACTTGCCGACATTGGGCGCGCCAATCAGCACAGCCTGTATCCCATCACGCAGCAGGCTGCCCTGCCGGGTTGCGGCCAGCGTTGCATCGACTTCCTGCTGGATCGTCGATAACTTTTCTCGGGCGCGTCCGGATGTCAAAAACTCCACTTCCTCCTCCGGAAAATCCAAGGTCGCCTCCAGCAACGTGCGCAAACCGATGATTTTCTCTGTAAGTCCTTGTATTAATTTGGAAAAATCACCGCGCAGCGAACCCAACGCTGCACGCGCCGCCAGTGTCGTCGATGCTTCGATCAGGTCGGCGACGCTTTCGGCCTGTGCAAGATCGATGCGGCCGTTAAGGTAGGCACGCTCGGTAAACTCACCGGGTCTCGCCAGCCGGGCACCGAGTTCCAGGCAGCGCTGCAGCACCTGTCGCAACACGATCGGTCCGCCGTGCCCCTGCAGTTCGAGCACATCTTCCCCGGTGTAGGAATGCGGCGCCGCAAAAAACAACGCAAGCCCTTCGTCCAGCGCGTTGCCGGAAGCATCCAGAAACGGCGTCAGGATCGCGCGGCGCACCTCCAGGCGGCGCGATGTCAGGCCTGCAGCAAATCCTGCAAGTCCCGCCCCGGACACGCGGATTACGCCGATACCACCACGTCCCGGTGCAGTGGCAATTGCCGCAATGATGTCGCGATGAATCATGCGCGGCGAGTATAGCGCCGCGCCAACGATCAGACCTGCGTTCAAGCCTTGTGTTTGGCCTGTTTTGCCGCGCGTTCCAGCACCGTGGTGATGCGCCATTGTTGCGCAATCGAGAGAATGTTGTTTACCAGCCAGTACAACACCAGCCCCGCGGGGAAAAAGAAAAAGAATATGCTGAAGGCGATCGGCATAATTTTCATGACCTTCGCTTGCACCGGATCCGGGGGCACTGGATTGAGCTTGGTCTGGATGATCATGGACGCGCCCATCAGGATCGGCAGAATGAACCAGGGGTCCGGAGACGACAGATCCTTGATCCATAGCGCGAACGGCGCTTGCCTCATTTCGACGCTGCCGAGCAACACCCAATACAACGCGATGAACACGGGAATCTGCACCACGATCGGCAGACACCCGCCAAGCGGGTTGATTTTCTCGGTCTTGTACAATTCCATCATGGCCTGCTGCATGCGCTGCCGGTCGTTGCCGTACTGGTCTTTCAGGCGTTGCATTTTGGGCGCTACGACGCGCATCTTGGCCATCGAGCGGTAACTGGCTTCGGACAATGGATAGAACAGCAGCTTGATCAGGATGGTCAGGATGATGATGGCCACACCCCAGTTACCCGTCCATCCGTGGATCCACTGCAACAGCCAGAACAAAGGCGCGGCAATGACCGTCAGCCAGCCATAGTCCACTGCCAGGTCCAAGCCTGGTGCCAATGCTGCGAGCTTTTCCTGTTCCTGCGGCCCCGCATATAACGGCATGGCCAGCTTCACGCTTGCGCCCGGGGCCAGCGTCCCGCCCGGGACAATGACACCGGCTGCGTACAGGTCCTGCGGCACTTGCCGCGTGTAATACTCCCGAGGCGTACCGTCCTTCGGCAACCATGCCCCCAGAAAATAATGTTGAAGCAGGCCAATCCACCCGTCATTGCCGGTCTTGGGATAGGGAATCTTGCCTTTCTCGATATCACTGAATGCTACTTTTTGGAATTTCTCCTTCTCCGTGTAGACAGCGGCACCGGTGTAGGTCGGCACCATGGACGAATCGCCTTCTGGCGGCTTCGCATCGCGCACCAACTGGAAGTAGGCAAAAGTCTCCACCGGCGCGGCACCGGTATTGGTCAGTTCATGCGCAATGTCGATGACGTAGCTGTTCCGGCGGAAACGAAAAATCTTCGCGGCGTTTCCACCCCCGGCCGCCTCCAGTCTGATTTCCAGTTCGGCCGCATTGTCCGCAAGCCGGTACTCCGTGCCCTGCGCGGTATAGAGGCTTTGGTGATTGGGCAGACTGTTCCCGATCCAGCCGGATTGCGCAATATAGACATGATCGCTGGAGCGCGCAAACAACACGAAATTTTTCTTCCGGTCCAGTGTGCCGCCATGCTTAAGCAGTTCCAGCCTGACCAGATCGCCACCACTGGTGCTGATCTCGGCGCGATAAAGATCGGTCTCAACCTTGATGATCTGCCCACGACCAGAGGTCCCGGCACTGGGCGGTGCGGCCGGGCCGGGACTCAGCGCAACGACCGGGGCAGCAGGCACACTGACGTCAGGCAATGCCGGCGCGGCGCCAGGGGTCGTGGGGGTGGGGGTAACTGCGGTTGATACCGCCGTCGTTGCCGGACGCTGGTCGCGCTGCCAGGCCTCATACAGCAGGAACACCGACATCGTGAACACAAAGAAGAGAACCAGCCGTTGTGAATCCATAAGCGTCTTTTCTTCGCCGAGCGCTGCGACTAGGTCCCGCCCGATGTGAGCAGTCCGCGCAACAGCTCCTGCAACTCCTTGAACAATGCTGCGTTGTCGCGGCTGCGTGGACTATCCCTGAGTTGTACGACGACATCCAGAGCATCAAGCTCGACAGCCAACTGCCGATGCACAATTCTCACCAGGCGTCGCACCCTGTTGCGGTCCACTGCCCGGGGCGCCACCTTTTTGCCAACGATCAATCCCAAACGAGGACCTGCCCCGGCATTCGGGAGAGCACGGGCCAGAAAACACCTGCTGCCGGTCCGGCGCCCACCAGCGAGCACGGCTTCAAATTGTGCCGGTTTGGTCAGCCGTACCGTACGCACAGGTTTGCGGTTGCAGCAATGGCAACCGCGGTTTTGCTCAAACGCTCAGGCGTGTCCGCCCCTTAGCGCGGCGGGCACGGATGACCGCACGTCCGCCACGCGTTTTCATACGTACACGGAATCCATGGGTACGCTGGCGCCGCGTTTTTGACGGTTGATAGGTGCGCTTCATGGTCGTTCCTAGATTGGTCTTCGGAAAACCCGGCATTAGACCCCGAGCGGGCGCCCTCTGTCAATCCAAAGGCACGTCGAAGCGCTGCTTCCCGCCATTGCCGTACCTCTCGGCAGCCTTTGTTGCGGGCATCAATAAAGGGTAAAATCAACGGTCAATTTCCCTGTCCGTCTGCCCATCACGTCTGCTGCCCCACACAATAGGGACGAATGAACGATTTCTGGCATTATTGTCTCGCGTTTTTCGCAAAAGAACTCGGGCAACAGCAATTTGTCACCTGGATACAGCCGCTCCAATGCACCGTAGCCGGCTCCGTGGTGACGGTAACTGCACCGAATCGGTTCGTACAGCGCTGGGTCAGAGATCGGTTTCACGCAAAAATGCTGGAAATTGCGCGCGCTCGTCTTGGTGAAAATTCATCCATCGAACTGATACTGGCGGAAAAGCCGTCATTGCCGGCAGCAGCACCCCTTTCGGCAGTTGAACCGGTCACTTCCAGACCGGCACCGCCGGTCAGAGACATTTCAAGGCTCAATCCGGCCTTCACGTTCGAAACCTTCGTTACCGGAAAAGCCAATGACCTCGCACGCGCAGCGGCCCGCCAAGTGGCGGAAAAGCCCGGGGCGGCCTATAACCCGCTGTTTGTCTACGGTGGCGTAGGGCTCGGAAAGACCCACCTGATTCACGCGATCGGTAATCACCTGAGGGCCCACGCGCCAGAAAGCAAGATTCGCTACATCCATGCCGAACAGTATGTTTCGGATGTCGTAAGAGCCTATCAACACAAAGCATTTGACGATTTCAAGCGCTACTACCATTCACTGGACTTGCTGCTGATCGACGACATCCAGTTTTTCAGCGGCAAGAACCGCACACAGGAAGAATTTTTTTACGCGTTCAATGCGTTGGTTGAAGCGCACAAGCAAGTAATCATTACCTGTGACACTTTTCCCCGGGAAATCTCCGGCATGGAAAGCCGGCTGATTTCCCGTTTCGGCTGGGGTCTTACAGTCGCCGTTGAGCCCCCGGAACTGGAAATGCGTGTCGCAATTCTGCTGAAAAAAGCAGCGGCAGACGGACTGACGTTGGACGAAAATGTCGCCTTTTTCATCGCCAAACATATCCAGTCCAATATTCGCGAACTCGAAGGTGCGCTCAAACGCGTGCTCGCCTATTCGCGTTTCACGGGGCAGCCCATCACCGTTGATCTTGCACGTGAATCCCTGCGTGACGTACTAGCCTCGCAAAGCCGCCAAGTCAGCATCGAGAACATCCAGCGCACAGTCGCTGATTATTACAAGATCAAGGTTTCCGAGATGTACTCGAAAAAACGCACTCGAAACGTCGCCCGTCCCCGCCAGGTCGCCATGGCACTAGCCAAGGAATTGACCCAGATGAGCCTGCCAGACATTGGGGAAGCCTTTGGCGGCAGGGACCACACGACAGTGCTCCATGCATGCCGGAAAATTGCCCAGCTGCGCAGCACCAGTAATGAAATGACTGCCGACATCTCGTCATTACTAAAGGTATTACGCAGTTGAATAACTGTGCATGTTTTGTGCGTAAACAGCCGAAATGGAAATTCAGGATTCTTTTGTCCTTTTTTGTCCACAGTTCATTCAATGACAATACAGAAAGCCGACGTAGCATTTCCGCCTTTGCTTTCAGGCACGAAGGAAATCTGCTACCAGAATACTCTGTCCTCTATTAGCTACTATTATTCTCTTTAAGAAAAAACCTTAATATGAAACTCGTGCAATTACCGCGTGATGCGCTGCTGAAACCACTGCAGGCGGTGACGGGTATCGTCGAACGGCGCCATACGCTGCCGATTCTTTCCAATGTCCTGATCGATCGAACAGCGGATGTCCTGCGCTTTGTTACCACGGACCTGGAACTGCAGATTGCAACTTCCTGCCCCGCCGACAAAAAAGCCGGCGAACCACTTGCGGTAACAGTATCAGCACGCAAACTGGTTGATATCCTGCGCGCTCTGCCTGACGGCAGTGATGTTGCCCTCGAGGTTGCCAACTCCCGATTGCAGGTCAAGGCCGGGAAAAGCCGTTTCAACCTGCAAACACTGCCAGCAGCTGATTTTCCGGCCTTGGCCGACCCTGGTGCGCCACAATGCAGCTTTCAAATTTCCCAGGGTGCCGCACGAAGACTCCTTGCACTGGTGCAGTTTGCGATGGCGCAACAGGATATCCGTTACTACCTCAACGGCCTTTTGCTGGTGACCGACGGCAATGAAATCCGCGTGGTTGCCACCGATGGCCACCGCCTGAGTTATGCAGTAACCGAATTGAAGGAAAAACAGGAGAAAACAGAAGTAATCCTGCCCCGCAAAGCCATCCTCGAACTGGCACGACAATTGGTTGATGGCGAAGACCTCCTCGACGTTGCGATTCATGCCAACCAGGTTCGCTTCCGTTTCGGGGAAGTTGACCTGACAACGAAGGTGATCGACGGGAAGTTCCCGGATTACCAGAGGGTCATTCCGACCAATTACGAGAAAGCCATCACACTGGATCGCGATGAACTCCAACGCGCCTTGCAGCGTGCTGCCATTCTATCCAATGAGAAATTCCGGGGGGTGCGCTGGATGTTGACCAAGGACAGTCTGCGAATTTCCTGCAGCAACAACGAACAGGAGGAAGCACAGGAAGAGCTCGAAGTGGAGTTTGGCGGGGATCCTTTGGATGTCGGATTCAATGTGACCTACCTGCTCGACGTGCTTAATAACGTACCAGCCGGCAATGTTGTTTGCTCATTTGGCGACGCAAATAGCAGCATGCTGATCACTTTGCCCGGCCGCGACGATTTTCGTTATGTCGTAATGCCGATGCGTATTTAGAAAAAATGCATGAACAAGGACGAAAAGAAACACGATGAGTGAAAAAGAGCAGCGCACCGGGAACGAATACGATGCAAACAGTATCAAGGTCCTCAAAGGTCTTGAGGCCGTACGCAAGCGCCCCGGGATGTATATCGGCGACACCAGTGACGGCACCGGTCTCCACCATATGGTTTTTGAGGTCGTGGACAATGCCGTAGACGAAGCATTGGCCGGTCACTGTGATGAAATCACCATCATTATCCATCCTGACAATTCGATCAGCGTCGCTGACAACGGACGCGGCATTCCCACGGAGATCCATCCTGATGACGAGGAGAAGCGCTCAACCGCTGAAGTGGTGATGACGGAGCTTCATGCCGGCGGCAAGTTCGACAGCAACTCTTACAAGATTTCGGGCGGCCTGCACGGTGTCGGTGTATCCGTGGTGAACGCCCTTTCGGAATGGCTGCGCCTGACCATCCGGCGCGACGGCAAGGCGCATGCGATGGAATTCCGCATGGGTGAGGCTGTGGCGCCTTTGAAGGTGACGGGCAAAAGCGAACGCCGCGGTACCGAAGTGCACTTTCTCGCAAGCAAGGAGATTTTCGGAAACGTCGATTTTCACTACGAAATCCTGGCCAAGCGCCTGCGTGAACTGTCTTTCCTGAATCACGGTGTGAAAATTACGCTCACTGACCAGCGTTCGGGCAAGGAGGAAAAGTTTGCCTTCAGCGGTGGCGTAAAGGGTTTTGTCGAATACATGAACCGTGCGAAAAACGTGTTGCATCCAAACATTTTCCACAGTCAGGGCACCAAGGACGGCATCACCGTCGAGGTGGCCATGCAATGGAACGATTCCTATCAGGAGTCGATGCAATGCTTTACTAACAATATCCCCCAGCGTGACGGAGGCACCCACCTCACCGGCCTGCGTGCCGCGATGACACGAACCCTGAACCACTACATCGAATCCAGTGAACTTGCCAAAAAGGCAAAAGTGGAGACCACCGGCGACGATATGAAGGAAGGATTGACTGTCGTGCTGTCAGTGAAGGTGCCAGAGCCCAAGTTTTCTTCGCAGACCAAGGACAAGCTGGTGTCTTCAGAAGTGCGTCCCGTGGTCGAAGAGGTTGTCGGCCAGAAACTGATGGAGTTTCTCCTCGAAAAGCCCAATGATGCAAAAATGATCTGCAGCAAGATCGTCGATGCCGCACGGGCGCGTGAGGCAGCCCGCAAGGCCAGGGAGTTGACCCGCCGCAAGGGTGTGTTGGATTCCTTCGGACTGTCCGGAAAGCTTGCCGATTGCCAGGAGCGCGATCCGGCGCAATGCGAGCTGTATCTGGTCGAAGGGGATTCGGCCGGCGGTTCTGCCAAGCAGGGGCGTGACCGGAAGAACCAGGCCATCCTGCCGCTGCGCGGCAAGATCCTGAACGTCGAAAAGGCGCGGTTTGACAAGCTGATTTCATCTACCGAGATCACCACGCTGATCAGCGTGCTCGGGACCGGCATTGGTAAGGACGAGTACAACCCGGACAAGTTGCGTTATCACCGCATCATCATCATGACCGATGCGGATGTCGACGGCTCGCATATCCGCACGCTGCTGCTGACCTTTTTCTACCGGCAGATGCCGGAACTGGTCGAACGCGGGCATATCTATATCGCGCAGCCGCCGTTGTACAAGGTCAAACACGGCAAGCAGGAACGGTACCTGAAAGACGAGCACGAGCTCAAGCAATACCTGCTCAAGCTGGCGTTGGCGGAAGCGGAACTGCATACCCGGGTCGGCGCACAGCCACTGTCCAGGGATGCGTTGGAGGAAGTGGCCAAACAGTACCTGCTCGCGGAAGCAGTAATTGAGCGTGAAAGCCGGCTGATCGATCCGGAAGCATTGCATGCGCTGCTAAACAATCCGGTGACACTGGATCTCAGTAACGAGGCTGCTGCACAGAAAAGTGCAAAAGCTCTTGCTGCGCTTTATCGCGACGCCAAGAACATAAAAATCGAAGCGATATTCGACGAGAAAAGTGAATCCCACATTTTGCGCATTGCACGCATCCAGCATGGTGTTGCACGCAATACCATGATCGATTCAGATTTCCTGCACAGCGGTGATTATGCGCAAATAACCAAAACAGCCCAAATGCTCCACGGCTTGCTTGGCGAAGGTGCATATATCAAGCGTGGCGAACAATTGCACCCGGTGCGTGAGTTTCGTGAAGCGATTGACTGGGTGTTGGCGGAAGTGCAGCGGGGCATCGGCATCCAGCGCTACAAAGGCCTGGGTGAAATGAATCCAGAACAGTTGTGGGACACTACAATGAATCCGAAAACACGGCGTTTACTGAAAACCCAAATCGAAGATGCGATCGGTGCCGACGAGATCTTCACCACGCTGATGGGTGATGCGGTGGAGCCGCGCCGCAAGTTCATCGAAACCAATGCGCTGGGTGTGCGCAATCTGGATGTTTGAGCGGGTGGCGGACGCAAACGCGACCGCCAGGTTTCTGTAAGGCCCTGTTTTTAATCAAATTTTACGATTTTCTGCGCGCGACGCGGGACTTCTTCACAGCAGCGGTAGCCGTTTTTTCGACGCCGCCTTCTTTTGCGGCTCGCGGCGCAAATTCAAAGCCGACCTTGCCGTCCGGTTGCCTGACCAGGAAGGCCTTGAAGCGGCGGCCGTTGCGGTTCGACACAAAACCATCGAGCAGGTCGGTGCGCCCCGAAGTGAGCAGTTTTTCCATCTGCTCGCGGTGTATTTCCTGGCGCAGGATGACCTTGCCCGACCGGAAATCACATTGCTTGCGTGGCGTGTTCTCACACACGTAATTCATCCCGTGCTCGAATACTCGCCCCTTGCATTTGGGGCAGTTTCCCAACGCCTGCTGTCCGCTGAAATCGATTTCTTCGCCCTCGTCATCGGTGTTGCTCTGGCCGAAATCGAACTCGAGCTTCAGGTTGTTGTTTTCCTTGTCCGGCATGATGCGCAGCATTGCCGCAAACGGCCTGCCCATTTTCGACCGGAATCCCTGAAGTGGACCGAGCGTGCGTTCGCGCAGTAGCGTTTCCACTTCGGCAAGCTCGAATTGCCGTCCACCCGGGGTCTTCGAAATCGAGAACCCACAGGCGTCGCAAGCGAACCGCCGGTAATTTTCCTTGACGGTTCCGCCACAATGCGGGCATGGCGTTTGCAGCGTGGCATAGTCACCGGGAATGGTTTCGCTGTTGTATTCCTTGGCGTGGCGGACGATGCGCTCAGTGATCTCGGAAATTTCCTTCATAAAGGATTCCCGTTTCAGCTTGCCGCGCTCCATTTGCAGCAGTTTGTATTCCCACTCGCCGGTCAGCTCCGGCTGTGTCAGTTCGTTGACACCCAAACCGTTGAGCAGCGTCATCAGCTGAAAGGCCTTGGCCGTCGGAATCAGCTCCCGGCCTTCGCGTACCAGGTATTTTTCCGCGATCAGCCGCTCAATGATCGCCGCGCGGGTGGCCGGCGTGCCTAGCCCCTTCTGGGCCATGGCTTCGCGTAATTCATCGTCATCGATCAGCTTGCCGGCGCCTTCCATCGCGCTGAGCAGCGTTGCTTCCGAGTATCGCGCCGGCGGCCTGGTTGCCAGCGCGATCGCGTCGACCGCGTCGACCGGCGGACGTTCACCTTTCGCAACCGCCGGCAGGTTGGCGCTTTCCTGCTGTTCGTCCTTGCCGTAAATGGCCAGCCAGCCCGGCTTTACCAGGATCTTGCCTTCAGTTTTGAACTTGTGCGAAGCAACTTCCGTGATGCGGGTAGTGACCAGATACTCTGCCGGCGGGTAAAAAATCGCCATGAAACGCCGCACCACGAGGTCGTAAATTTTCTGCTGCACCTCATTGAGGTTTTTCGGCGGCTGTGGGGTCGGGATGATCGCGAAATGGTCCGAGATCTTGCTATTGTCGAAAATCCGCTTGTTCGGTTTCACCCACTTGTTCTTGACGATTTCCTTGGCGAACGGCGCGAGTTCGCGTTCTTCCGCGAGCGCTCCCAGCGTCGCCTTGATCGTCGGCAGATAATCCTCGGGCAGGTGCCGGGAATCGGTACGCGGATAGGTCAGTGCCTTGTGTTTCTCGTATAGCTCCTGCGCAATCGACAGCGTGACCTTCGCCGAAAAACCGAAACGGCCGTTGGCTTCACGCTGCAATGACGTCAGATCAAACAGCATCGGTGACAGCTGTGTCGATGGCTTCGATTCTTCACTGACTGTACCCGCCTTGCCACGGCAAGCCTCGGCGATTGTCTCTGCAGCGGCTTTTTCCCACAGCCGATTTTCCCGTCGCTCCGGGTCGTTTTCGTCGCGTTTGAACGCGGGGTCAAACCAGCGACCTTCGTAGTTTCCCGCCTTGGCGGCGAATGTTGCGCGGACTTCCCAGTAATCGCGTGCTACGAACTTGCGGATTTTCTGTTCACGATCGACGACGATCATCAATGTCGGCGTCTGCACGCGGCCGACTGTAGTCAGGTAGAAACCGCCGCTCTTGCTGTTGAACGCGGTCATTGCGCGCGTGCCATTGATGCCGACCAGCCAGTCGGCTTCGCTGCGGCTGCGTGCGGCATCAGCCAGCGGCTGCATTTCCTCGTCGGAACGCAGGCGTGTGAACGCATCGCGGATCGCCGCCGGGGTCATCGATTGCAGCCACAGCCGGGAAATCGGCTTGTTGCACTTGGTCGCCTGCACGATATAACGGAATATCAACTCGCCTTCCCGTCCCGCGTCGCAGGCGTTGATCAGCGCAGTGACATCCTTGCGTTTCATCAGTTTTGCGAGCACCTTCAGCCGCGGTTCGCTTTTGGCGATCGGGTGCAGGTCGAAATGCGGTGGAATGACCGGCAAATGCGCGAATGACCACTTGCCGCGCTTGACTTCATATTCTTCCGGCGCAGCAATTTCCAGCAAATGGCCGACGGCAGACGACAGTACGTAATCGTCACTTTCAAAGTATTCGGCATGTCGCGTGAAACCGCCCAGCACGCGCGCGATGTCACCGGCAACCGAAGGTTTTTCCGCAATGATGAGCGTTTTCGCCATTTAACCCGTTGAATTAGCGGCATTAATGCCGCGGCAGATGAGGCGCCGGTCTGCGGCGCCGTGGAAAAGAGCGCCCGATGATAAGAACAATCCCCGGCTAGCGCAAGCCGGGATCAGGAAACGCGTTGCCAGCGTCCGCCAGGCAGCGCTTCGACCAACCCGGCCAGTTCGAGGTCCGTCAATGCGGTGTTGATCATCCCGATATCCAACCCGCAGCGCTGCTGCAATGTATCGATGTCGACCGGATCGAAGCCGATATGCAGGAGCAGCGGATCCGGGTCGCCCGTTGTCGCCGGTGCAACGCGAAGGCTTGCCGGACGGTCCGCCAGCCCCAACTCTTCCAATACGTCCTGCGCGGACTCGACGAGTTTGGCGCCTTGCTTGATCAGCGCGTGGCAGCCCTTGGCCAGCGGCGAGTGTATGGAGCCGGGAATGGCAAAAACCTCTCTGCCCTGATCGGTAGCCAGTCGCGCAGTGATCAACGATCCGCTGGACACCGCCGCTTCGACCACCAGGCAGCCTTTGGACAGGCCGCAAATGAGCCGGTTGCGGCGCGGAAAATTTGTTGCCAGTGCCGGAGTACCCAGCGGAAACTCCGATACCAGCGTACCGCCCGCGGCGATTTTGTGGGCTAATCCACGATTGTGCGCCGGGTAGACCACATCGAGCCCGGTACCGATTATGGCAATGGTCGAACTGGTGCCTGCCAGTCCGCCACGATGTGCGGCGGCATCTATGCCCAAGGCGAGCCCGCTGATGATGGTGAGGCCGGCGTTGCTCAGCGCAGTCGCAAAGGCTTCTGCATTGGCCAGACCCTGCGCGGTTCCGTTGCGGCTACCGACAATGGCAAGTGCGGGCCGGTTCAGCAGATCCAACCGTCCCTTGATGTAGATCAGTGGCGGGGGATCGGGGATTTCCAGCAATAACTGCGGATACTCGGTATCCGCCAGTGTCACGACGCGATTGGCCGGATCGTCAAGCCAGGCACCCACGCCGCTCCATAATGCCGGCTCAGCACCACCCTGGCAGATCGCGATGGCAATTTTCTCGGCGACAAATTCGCTCAGTACCCGCCGGCTGGCGGCGAGAATCTTTTCCGGCGAACCCAGCGCGACCAGAAGCTTGCGCAGTGAGCGGTGTCCCAACCCCGGTAGCAGGCTCAGGCGCAGCCACGCTTCCAGATCCGCGTTGAGCGCCATCGCAGCCTGTCAATCCCGGCAGTGCCGAGTGAGGAACAGGAGCTTTGGGCTCCTGTTACCGCTTCACGGATTGGTTACGAAATCGGATATCGAAACCGGCCGGCTGGCTTCCATGACCAGCGCGAAGGACGTACGATCAAAGGTGCGGAACACCATGACCAGACCATAGCGTTCGTCAGGAAGAGTCGCGATGAGGTCGCGGGTAACCGCTTCGCCGCGCTTGGCCAAAATCTCGCGGGGCGGAAGCGTTTCTGCATAATAAACGCGCGGCGAATCGCTGCCGCTGATGCCCGTGCGACCGTACAGCGCCTCGGTACGCTGGCTGTAACGCGAGTTCGTCTGGCTCCGCTCGAGTGCGAGGACTGTCCCAACCTGCAGGCCATCGTTGCTACCTTTTGACAACGCGACAATGGACAGCGGCCCCGTTTCCTGCAGGCCGCCATAAGCCGAGATGACACGGCCTTTGACGGGCACCTTCGGAGAATGCGGCACATACGCAAAAACCGGCGTTTGTTTGCCCAACGGCACCAGACGATCGTTGTAGTGGACCTCCTGCACGGATTTGACGATATCTATCGTCGCGACGTCCCCGTGCTTACGGACCTGGGCCTCACCGAGATAAATTGCCTCATAGCCGAGAATTTCATTGTTTTCAGGGTCGATCAACGGCTCGCCACGGCGGTAAATCTGCCACTGATCGCCTTTGTCTTTAGTGATCCCCTGCGCATACGCGCGATCGCCGGCTCCCAGTGTTACGCGACTCTCTTGGGCCGCGAGGATTCTAGGTGCCTCGTCAAGTTCACCGGCGCTGACGACCAGAGGCTTGGACAGGAAGGGTTCGATCACTGACGGCGAAATGCTGGGCACGGCGCTGCGCGCGCTCGGTTCTGCACGGATCCGCGGTTCCAGCCTGGCCGTTTCCAGCTTCACCAGGCTCAACCGTGGTTGGCCGCTGCTGCGATCCAATACGATGACATCGCCGGGATAGATCAGGTGCGGATTCTTGATCTGTTCCTGATTCATCTTCCACAGTTCCGGCCAGCGCCATGGTTCCTTGAGATAATTTCCCGAGATGCCCCACAGCGTGTCCCCCTTCTTCACGACATATCGATCAGGGGCAGTGTCCTGCATCATTGCCGGCTCAGCGGCCCCCGCAATGCAGGCCGGAGTTATCAACAAAATCAGGGATATAATTGCTTTTCGCATGTGGAGCCCCACCTTTATGTGCGCGTCGCGGGCGCATCGCGCAGAAGTCTGCCGAGAAGTCGCGCCGCCGACGTGAGAGTTTGGTTTAAATTCTGCATCTAGCTGATTAAATTGGCAAGTTTTTCATGGCTTTACTTCCGATACTACATTACCCCGATCCACGCCTGCATAAGGTAGCGGCGCCTGTAAAACAGGTGGACGACAAAATAGTCCAATTAATCAAAGACATGGGTGAGACCATGTATGCTGCGCCGGGAATTGGTCTCGCTGCAACACAGGTCGATGTTCATCTGCGCCTGCTGGTCATCGATATTTCCGAAACCCACGACCAGTTACAGGTGTTCATTAATCCGGAGATCATCCGTGCCGAAGGTGAAGCCGAGTGTGAAGAAGGCTGTTTGTCGGTACCGGGTATATTCGAAAAAGTCACCCGCGCAGCCCGGGTCGTGGTGTCGGCGATGGACCAGCATGGGCAACAACGTACGGTCGAGGCGGAAGGCCTGCTTGCCGTTTGTATTCAGCATGAAATGGACCATCTGCTGGGCAAGGTTTTCGTCGAAAAGCTGTCGCGCCTGAAGCAGCAGCGCATTGCTGCCAGACTGGCCAAACAGCAACGGCAGGCGATGTAGCAATCGCGGCGATCTGCCCATTAGTCCGCCACATTGAAGATAATTTTTGCAGGAACGCCCGCGTTTGCCGCTGTGGCGCTGGAGGCACTGCTGGACAGTGGGCATCAGGTCATCCATGTGCTGACGCAACCGGACCGGCCCGCCGGGCGCGGTCTCAAATCCCAGCCCTCCGCAGTGAAGCAACTGGCCCAGGCCCGGCAACTGTCGTTGGCTCAACCGGCTACGCTCCGCGATACTGCCGTTGCCGCGCAACTTGCCGCCCTCCATGCCGATATCATGGTGGTTGCAGCCTATGGCCTGCTGATCCCTGCTGCACTGCTGACCTTGCCGCGCCTCGGCTGTCTGAATATCCACGCCTCGCTGCTGCCGCGCTGGCGCGGCGCGGCGCCGATCCAGCGCGCTATCCTTGCCGGAGACCGAGACACCGGGATCACTATCATGCAAATGGACGCCGGCTTGGATACCGGCGACGTACTGCTCCGCGAAGTGGTGCCGATTGCGGCAGACGATACGGCGCAGACCCTGCATGACAAGCTCGCCGCAACCGGTGCGCGGTTGATTGTGCGTGTGCTGCAGGACCTGCCGGCAGCTGCTGCCCAGGATTCCGCGCAGGCGACCTATGCCGCGAAAATCAGCAAAGCGGAAGCACGCATCGATTGGGGGCGCCCGGCGACAGAAGTCGACCGGCTCATCCGGGCCTTCAATCCGGTGCCAGGCGCATATACAGTCTGGAACGGGCAAATACTTAAAATTTGGCGCGCCCAGCCCGCTGACTGTCCTGCGAGCACGGTTGCACCAGGCACGGTCCTGGAAGCCGGAGTTGGCGGCATCGTCGTCGCGACAGGCGCCGGGGCCGTGCGGCTGCTCGAATTGCAGCGCGCCGGCGGTAAACGCCTCGCCCCGCAGGCATTCCTGGCGGGGACGCCTGTCGACGCAGGCACGAGATTTGATGCCTGATGTGCTGCACGGAAATGGCTGACCATGGAGCGTGTCCAATGTCTGGCTGCTGAAACTGTTTCGCAAGTGCTCTCCGGGCACGGCTTGGACGCTGAACTCGCGGTTTTGTGGCGCAATGAGGCAACGCTGACACCACAGCAACGCGGTGCCGTGCAGGATCTGACCTACGGCGTGCTGCGTCATCTCGGATATCTCGACGCTGTGCTTGGACAGTTGCTGCAGCGCCCGTTGACCGATGCGCTGGTGCGCAACCTGTTGCATGTCGCCATTTTTCAATTGAGTCACTCGAAAGCGCGTTCCTATGCGATCGTCGACCATGCCGTAACGGCCTGCGCGCGACTCGGATTCCCGAGGGCGCAGGGTCTGGTCAATGCCATATTGCGCAATTTTCTGCGCCGCCGTGCCGATCTGGATGCCGTCGCGGGAGCAACGGACCAGGGAAAATATTCCTATCCGAAGTGGTGGATAGACAAGCTGGAATCCCAGTTTCCGGATGACTGGCGCGCCATACTCCTGGCCGGCAATGTGCGCCCGCCATTGACACTGCGGGTCAATCGCCGTCGCCTCAGCCGGGATGCCTATCTGGCACTGCTGGCCCAGCACGCCATCGCCGCACGCGCGGTGGGTCATGCCGGGGTGATCGTCGACAAGCCGTGTCCGGTGGCGCAGCTACCCGGGTTTGCAGATGGGCTGGTGTCGGTGCAGGACGCCGGCGCGCAATTGGCGGCCGAACTGCTCGATGTTTGCGACGGCCTGCGCGTGCTTGATGCCTGCGCCGCCCCTGGCGGCAAAACGGCACATCTGCTCGAACTCGCGGATCTCGAACTCGTTGCCGCCGACATTGATGCGACACGCCTCCAGCGGGTCGCCGACAACCTGTCGCGGCTGTCGTTGCGGGCGCGGCTGGTGCAGGCCGATGCGGAGCGGCTGGAGTTCTGGCGCGACGCCGGCTTCTTTCAACGCATCCTTGCCGATGTACCGTGCACCGCGTCAGGGGTGGTTCGCCGCCATCCGGATATCAAATGGCTGCGCAGGCCCGGGGACATTGCGGCGCTGACAGGCAGGCAGGCGCGTATCCTCGACACGCTTTGGCAGTTGCTGGGCAGAGGTGGTAAATTGCTGTATGCGACCTGCTCGGTTTTCCATGAAGAAAATAACCGGCAGATCGAACAATTCATTGCCCGCCACGCCGATGCACGGCAACAGCCACTGCCGCTGCTCGCTGACGGCATAAAGCAGGTCCAGGGCCAACTTCTTCCGGATGCAGCGCATGATGGTTTTTTCTACGCCCTCCTGGAAAAAATTTGACGTAGTCGCGCTGTTGCTGGCGTTGATACTGGTCGCGTCAGCTGCTTTTGCCGCACAGCCGCACGGCATTGAGGTTCGCCGTGCGGCTGTTGTTGCCGCAGACGATCAATATGTCCTGGATGCCGACATCGATATCGTGTTGTCGGCACCGCTCGAGGACGCGTTGAACAAAGGCATCCCGCTGTATTTTCTGCTTGATTTCGAATTGGTGCGTTCGCGCTGGTACTGGTTCAATGACAAAGTCATTGCCCGGGAACAGGCTTATCGCCTTTCGTACAATGCACTGACCCGCCAGTACCGGATCGGTATCGGTGCGTTCTACCAGAACTTTCCGACGTTGGCCGAGGCGTTGCAGGTCATGAGCAAGGTGCGCCGGCGCGAAGAAATCGATCCCGGCACGCTCAGCAAAGGCACGAACTACACCGCAGGCATACGACTGCGGCTCGACACTTCGCAGTTGCCCAAGCCATTCAACCTGAATGCGCTCGGTTCACGTGAATGGAGCCTGGGTTCGGAATGGTACCGCTGGACGGTGACGCCATGACGACCGTTGCCGGCAAAGCGCCGCGAACCAGCGCAGTCATGCGCTATCTGCTGCTGTTTTCTGTCGGCCTTGGCGTGGCAGCCGTATTCCTGCTGGCCTCGGTCAGCGCGAACACGGCACTGTTCTCCGAATACTATCCGCTGCTGCTGGCGGTCAATCTCGCCATTGCGTTGCTGCTTGCGGGCATGGTTGCCTACCAGCTGGTCAGTCTGCGCCGCCGGCTCAAAGCCGGCGTGTTTGGCGCCAAACTGACACTGCGGCTGGTAACACTGTTCGCGCTGATGGCGGTAATGCCGGGAGCGCTGATCTACGGCGTATCCGTGCAATTCGTTTCGCAGAGCATCGAGTCCTGGTTCGAGGTGCGGCTGGACAGCGCACTGGAAAGCGGACTCAACCTTGGCCGCGGTACCCTTGAGGGGCGTCTGAAGGAATTAACCGCAAAAGCTGATGCGATGGCGCTGACGCTGTCGAACCGGCCGGAGACGGAACACATTGCCGCGCTGAATACCTTGCGTGAACAAGCGGCCGTTGAGGAAGTAACCCTGTACACAGTGCGCGGCAAAGTGCTGGCATTCTCTGGCAACGAACGCAGCGGCATCGTACCAGAGCCGCCGGGCCCTGCCGCGATGCGCCAGCTCCGGCTGCAGCAGCCCTACAGCGTGATCGAGGCGATTCCAGATCGCGGGCTTTACCTGCGGGCGCTGGCGCCGGTTAACGCCGCGTCGCTGCTTGACGAGCCCCGCGTGCTTCAATTGCTGCAGCCCGTACCCACGCAACTCGCGCGCGATGCCGAGATTGTGCAATCCGGATATCGCGAATACCAGGAGTTGCAGTTATCCCGACGGGGACTGAAGCGCCTGTACGGGATTACGCTGACCTTGACCCTGTTGCTGGCACTGCTTTCTTCGCTGGGTCTCGCGTTCGTATTGTCCAGTCGGCTGTCTGCCCCGCTGAGCGCACTGGTGGAGGGTACGCGCGCGGTGGCGCAGGGCGATTTCAGCCGGCGCGCTGCGGTAGCCAGCCGCGACGAACTCGGACAGCTGACCCAATCCTTCAACAGTATGACGCTGCAGCTTGCCGAGGCCCAGGCTCGGGTTGAGCGAAATCAGGCGCAGGTCGCCCACGCCAAAGCTTATCTTGAAAGCGTGTTGGCGCATCTGTCTGCCGGGGTGTTGACGTTTGATAGCGCGTTGCGGCTGCGATCGGCAAATCCCAGTGCCAGGCAGATTCTCGGTGCCGATTGCGGCCCACTGGTCGGCGCCGGATTGCAGGACTGGCCTGCGGTCGATGCGACGCTGGCATCGCTGTCGAAAGTGGTGGCAGAGGCGTTTGGCCGCCCGGATGCCGCGGAATGGCAGCGCCAGGTGGAACGTGAAATGAAAGACGGTACGCAGGTATTGTTGCTCCGCGGCACACGGTTTGGCGAAGGCGCAGATGCCGGCCGGATAGTGGTGTTCGATGACGTGACGCATCTGCTGCAGGCGCAACGCGATGCTGCATGGGCGGAGGTCGCCCGCCGCCTTGCTCACGAGATCAAGAACCCGCTGACACCGATCCAGCTCTCGGCGGAGCGGATTCAGTTCAAGCTTGCGCCGAAGCTTTCTGCGGCAGACGCGGAAATACTCGCGCGTTCGACACAGACCATCGTCAGCCAGGTCGCGGCGCTGAAGCGCATGGTCGATGCGTTTGGCCAGTATGCGCGGACGCCGGAACCGGCGTTGCGTACGCTCGATCTCAATGCGTTGATTCACGAGGTTCTGATGCTTTACGAGTCACTCGGTTCGAGCATGCGACTCAATCTCGCAACGGACCTTCCGCCGGTGCAGGGTGATGCCACGCAGATCCGCCAGGTTATCCACAACCTGCTGCAGAATGCGCAGGATGCACTTGTCGGCACCGAAAATCCGTTTATCGAGATCGCCACAGCACGCCGTGAGGGCCGCGCCGAATTTTCGGTGACCGATAATGGCACCGGTTTTCCGGAACACTTGATGAAACGTGCATTCGAACCTTATGTGACAACCAAGCCGCGCGGTACGGGGCTCGGTCTGTCAATTGTGCGCAAGATTGTTGATGAACACCACGGCGAAGTGACTATTGCCAACATCGCCCCACATGGTGCGCGAGTTGCCATCGTGCTGCCTGCGGCGGCCGAGGGCGCAGGCGAACGTTCCGCTGCATGACTAAGCAACCCCGAAAACTATGCGACAAATCCTGGTAGTAGACGACGAAATCGGCATACGCGAATTGTTGTCGGAAATTCTTTCCGACGAAGGTTATGACGTGCAACTCGCCGAAAATGCCGGTGCCGCGCGCACCTTCCGCACCCAGACCCGCCCGGATCTGGTGCTGCTTGACATCTGGATGCCCGATACCGACGGGATCACTTTGCTCAAGGAGTGGGCGAGCACCGGCCAGCTGACCATGCCGGTGGTGATGATGTCGGGGCATGGCACGATCGATACCGCGGTCGAGGCCACCCGCATCGGTGCCTATGATTTTCTCGAAAAGCCGATTGCGCTGCAGAAACTGCTGGCCACCGTCGGTCGCGCGATTACCCGGGGCGAACAGCAACCGCGCGTGACTGCGGGACTGGCCGTGCTGGGGCGCACGCCGGTGGTCCAGGAAATCAAGCAGAGACTCCAGCGCATTGCCGGCAATCGTGCGCCGGTTCTGCTCCAGGGCGCACCGGGCTGCGCCTTCGAAGCATGTGCCCGCGTGCTGCACGCACCGAACATGCCGTGGAACGCCGTCGATCAAGATGCGCAGATCGTCGAGGCGCCGCTCGATCTGCTCCAGGCGGCACGCGGCGGTTCGCTGTTTGTGCGCGACATCGCCGAATTCAGCAGACTCGAGCAGCGCGGGCTGTATGTGCTGCTCTCGCAGGCGGAGCGCTACAATGTAAGGGTGATCTGCGGCGCGACGCGCATGCTGTCAGATTTGATTGCCGGCGGTCAGTTCGATGATCGTGTCTATCAATTGCTGGGTGCCAATGCCATACAGCTACCCCAACTGCGCGAACAGCGCGATGACATCCCGGAGATTGCCGGCGCGATGCTCAAGGAACTGGTCGAGCAGAAGCTGGTGCCACCCCGGCAGTTCAGCACCGCGGCGCTCAATGCGCTGCGGACCCATGACTGGCCGGGCAACTTCTCGGAATTGCGCAGCATCGTGCAGACACTGGCCAATACCGCAGCCGGTGAACAGATTTCGCTAGAGGAGACGCAGCGCGCGCTGCCGCGGGCGGCTGCCCCCAATGCCGCTGCATCGCTGCATCTCGACGCGCCGCTGCGCGATGCGCGCGATGCTTTCGAGCGCGTCTATTTCGAATATCACCTCGCCAAGGAGGGCGGCAACATCAGCCGCGTGGCCGACGCAGTCGGCCTCGAGCGCACGCATTTGTACCGCAAGCTCAAGCACCTGGGCATCAGGATCTCGCGCAAGAACGACGAGTGACCGGCCCGGGCGAGGCTGTAGACCTCGCCCCCATCGTGGCACTGCCGTTATAATTGCGGCTTTTCTGCACCGCTTTTTCAACAGCGTTTTTCCATCAGGATTGCAAGCCATGAGTTCCCGACCCGAGTTGGCCAATGTGTTGCGCGCGTTGGCGATGGACGCCGTGCAACAGGCGAACTCCGGGCACCCCGGCATGCCGATGGGTATGGCCGAAATCGCCGAGGCGCTGTGGCGCCGCCATCTGCACCACAATCCCGCCAACCCGCAGTGGGCCAACCGCGACCGGTTCGTACTGTCGAACGGCCATGGTTCGATGCTGCTCTATGCGCTGCTGCACCTGACGGGCTACGACCTGTCAATCGAGGAACTGAAACGGTTCCGCCAGTTGCACTCCAAGACCCCGGGCCATCCGGAGTACGGCATGGCCCCCGGTGTCGAGACCACCACCGGACCGCTGGGTCAGGGCGTCGCCAACGCGGTCGGCATGGCGTTGGCGGAGCGGGTGTTGGCCGCCGCGTTCAACCGCGACGGGCATGCCATCGTCGATCACCGGACTTATGTTTTTCTCGGCGACGGCTGTCTGATGGAAGGCGTTTCGCACGAAGCCTGTGCGCTGGCCGGAACCCTGCAGCTCAACAAGCTGATCGCGCTGTACGACGACAACGCCATTTCCATAGATTCAGAAAAAGGGCAAATAAAACAATGGTTTACTGACAACACCCCGCAACGTTTCGCGGCTTACGGGTGGAATGTCATCTACGGCGTTGACGGTCATGACGCAGACGCCGTCGATACCGCAATCCAGCAGGCACAACGGGAGCCGTCCCGGCCAACGCTGATTTGCTGCAAGACGGTGATCGGCAAGGGCGCGCCGAAAAAGCAGAACACCGGCGGTGCCCACGGTGCGCCGCTGGGCGCCGAAGAAATCGCCGCAACCCGCGTGGCGATCGGCTGGTCGCATGCGCCGTTTGAGATCCCGGAAGCCGTGCGCGCCGAGTGGGATGCGCGGGCGCGCGGTGCTGCGCAGGAAGCGGCATGGAACGAGCGATTCGCGGCCTACGCCGTCGCATATCCGGACCTTGCCGCGGAATTCAAGCGCCGCATGGGCGGCGCACTGCCTGCTGACTGGGCCGCGCGCCGCGATGCGTTCCTCGCACAAACAGTGCAGAAGGCGGAAACCGTGGCCACGCGCAAGGCCTCGCAAAATGCGATCGAAGGCCTGGCGCCGGCGCTGCCCGAACTGATCGGCGGTTCGGCCGACCTGGCGGCCTCCAATCTGACGCTGTGGTCGGGGTCAAAGCCGGTGGGCGCGACCGGCGGCGGCAATTACATCTATTTCGGCGTGCGCGAGTTCGGCATGGCCGCAATCTGCAATGGGCTTGCGCTGCACGGTGGCCTGATCCCGTACCAGGCGACTTTCCTGGTGTTCTCCGACTATGCACGCAATGCGCTGCGCATGGCGGCGTTGATGAAACAGCGTGTGATCTGCGTGTTGACCCATGACTCCATCGGCCTCGGCCAGGACGGGCCGACACACCAGCCGGTTGAGCACGCGGCAACGCTGCGGCTGATGCCCAACATGCACGTCTGGCGGCCTTGCGACTCCGTCGAAACCGCGGTGGCGTGGGCCGGCGCAATCGAACGCCGCGACGGCCCCACCAGCCTGCTGCTGTCCAGGGATCCACTTCCATTCCAGCAGCGCACTGCCGATCAGGTGGCAGCGATTGCGCGCGGCGGTTATGTGCTGTCGGATGCCAATGCCGGCACAGCGTGCGCGGTGATCATTGCCACCGGTTCCGAAATTGCAGTCGCGCTTGCCGCGCAGCGGATACTGGCCGCCGCGGGTATTGCGGTGCGGGTGGTATCCATGCCTTGCACCCAGATCTTCGACCGGCAGGATGCCGCCTGGCGCGAAGCCGTATTGCCGCGCGGCCTGCCGCGCGTGGCGGTCGAGGCCGGCGTCACCGATTACTGGCGCAAGTACGTCGGGCTGGAGGGTGCCGTGATCGGCATCGACCGTTTCGGCGAATCCGCGCCGGCAGGCGAACTCTTCAAGTTTTTCGGCATTACCGGCGACGCTGTCGCGGCGGCAGTGCGCAGTGTGTTGTAAGTTTGTCCATCAACGGATTTTTCTGGGGGCGTCATGGCAATCAAGGTAGGCATCAACGGATTCGGCCGCATCGGCCGGATGGTATTTCGCGCAGCGGTGCAGGATTTTCCCGACATCGAGATCGTCGGCATCAACGATCTGCTCGAGCCGGACTATCTGGCTTACATGCTGCGCCACGATTCGGTGCACGGCCGCTTCAAGGGCGATATTTCGGTGTCCGGAAACACGCTGATCGTCAACGGCAGAAAAATCCGCCTCACTGCGATCAAGGATCCTGCGGAGCTGAAATGGAATGAAATCGGCGCGGCAGTGGTCATCGAATCGACCGGACTGTTTCTCGACAAGGTGTCCGCGCAAAAGCACCTGACGGCCGGCGCCAAGAAAGTCATCATGTCGGCGCCGTCCAAGGACGACACGCCGATGTTTGTATTCGGCGTCAATGACAAGACCTACGCCGGGCAGGCGATCATTTCCAATGCCTCGTGCACCACCAACTGCCTAGCGCCGGTAGCCAAGGTGCTGAACGACACCTGGGGCATCAAGCGCGGTCTGATGACCACGGTGCACGCCGCCACGGCCACGCAGAAAACCGTCGACGGGCCCTCCAACAAGGACTGGCGCGGCGGCCGCGGCATACTCGAAAACATCATTCCGTCATCCACCGGCGCGGCCAAGGCCGTCGGCGTCGTGATCCCGGAACTCAACAAGAAACTCACCGGCATGGCGTTCCGGGTGCCGACGTCGGATGTGTCAGTGGTCGATCTTACCGTTGAGCTGAACAAGCCCGCGACCTACGCCGAAATCTGCGCGGCCATGAAAGCGGCTTCCATGGGTGCGATGAAAGGTGTGCTGGGTTATACCGAGGACAAGGTCGTGTCCACCGACTTCCGCGATGAGACCTGCACTTCGGTGTTCGACGCCGAAGCCGGCATCGCGCTCGACAGCACGTTCGTCAAAGTTGTGTCCTGGTATGACAACGAGTGGGGCTATTCCAGCAAGGTGCTAGAAATGGTGCGGGTGATCAGCAAGTAGTCGCAGCGGAACGGGCAACGCAATGAAGTTTCTGAGGCTCACGGACCTGCCCCTTGCCGGCAAGCGCGTGTTCATCCGCGCTGACCTGAACGTGCCGCAGGACGACGCCGGCAACATTACCGAAGACACGCGGATTCGTGCCACGATCCCCGGCATCAAACACGCGCTCGCCGCCGGCGCCGCGGTGATGGTGACTTCCCACCTTGGTCGACCGACCGAGGGCACGCTGACCACCAGAGACTCGCTGGCGCCGATCGCGAAGCGGCTGTCCGAGACCCTGGGTCAGCCGGTACGGCTGCTGCAGAACTGGGTCGACGGCGGCTTTACGGTCAGTCCCGGCGAAGTGGTGCTGCTGGAGAACTGTCGCGTTAACAAGGGCGAGAAGAAAAACGACGAGGCGCTGGCGCGCAAGATGGCCGCATTGTGCGATGTCTATGTCAACGATGCGTTCGGTACCGCACACCGTGCCGAAGCGACGACTTACGGCATCGCAAAGTTCGCGCCCGTGGCCTGTGCGGGCCCGTTGATGGCGGCCGAACTCGACGCGCTGGGCCGGGCGCTCGACAATCCCGCGCGCCCGCTGCTGGCCATCGTGGCCGGCTCCAAGGTATCGACCAAACTTACGATCCTGCGGTCGCTGGCCGCCAAAGTCGACCAGTTGATCGTCGGCGGCGGCATTGCCAACACGTTCATGCTGGCCTCCGGCATGTGCATCGGCAAGTCGCTGGCCGAGCCCGATCTGGTCGGCGAAGCGCAGGCAATCATCGACATCATGAAGGCGCGCGGCGCGCAGGTGCCGCTGCCGGTGGATGTGGTGGTTGCTGACGAACTCTCGGCGCTGGCCCGCGCGAATCCGGTAGCCGCAGACGCGGTGCGCCCGGACGATTTGATTCTCGACGTCGGCGTGAAAACCGGACGCATTTTTGCCGATTTGATTGCGCGGGCCGGCACGATTGTCTGGAACGGTCCGGTCGGCGTGTTCGAATACGATCAGTTTGCCGGTGGCACCAAAGCCGTCGCCGAGGCAATCGCCGCGTCGAAGGCGTTTTCGATTGCCGGCGGCGGCGATACGCTGGCGGCAGTGGCCAAGTACGGAATTGCCGGCAGAGTGTCTTATATTTCCACCGGCGGCGGCGCGTTCCTCGAGTTTCTCGAGGGCAAGACGCTGCCGGCTGTCGAAGTGCTCGAGCAGCGGGCAAAGTAAGCAGGCAATGTACGGCGGCGTGCGCGATCCGTGCGCGCCGGGCGCAGAATTTTCGGGATGGACGGCGCATGATCCGCAGAACCAAGGTAGTCGCCACGCTGGGCCCCGCGTCCAGCGATGCCAAAACGCTGACGCGCATGATCGATGCCGGACTGGACGTCGTGCGCATCAATTTCTCCCACGGCACGCCCGATGAACACCGGGCACGGGTTAATTTGGTGCGCCAGCTGGCGCGCAAGGCGGGCCGTGCCGTCGGCGTGCTGGTTGATTTGCAGGGCCCGAAGATCCGCATTGGCAGGTTCAGGGACGGCAAGATCACGCTGGTCCAGGGCGCGAAGTTCGTGCTCGACGCCGAGTGCCGGCTGGGCGACCAGGACGTCGTCGGACTGGATTACAAGAATCTGCCCAACGATGTGCGCCCGGGTGACACATTGTTGCTGGACGACGGACGCCTCGTGCTCGCCGTCGTCAATGTGCGAGGCGCGCGCATTACGACCATCGTCGAACAGGGCGGGCTGCTGTCGAACAACAAGGGCATCAATCGCAAGGGCGGCGGCCTGACTGCGCCGGCGCTGACCGAAAAAGACAAACAGGACATCAAGCTCGCAGCCGAGCTGCGGGCGGATTTCCTCGGGGTTTCCTTCCCCCGCTCCGGCGCCGACGTCAAATGGGCGCGCGACCTGCTGACCAAGGCGGGCGGTCACGGGTTGATCGTGTCCAAGATCGAGCGCGCCGAAGCGATTCCGGCGCTGGAAGAAATTCTCGATGCGTCCGATGCCATCATGGTGGCGCGCGGCGACCTGGCCGTCGAAGTCGGCGACGCCGTGGTTCCGGCGCTGCAGAAGCGCATGATCCGCATGGCGCGCGAGAAGCAGAAACTGACCATTACCGCCACCCAGATGATGGAGTCGATGATTGCGAGCCCGATCCCGACCCGTGCCGAAGTGTCCGACGTGGCCAACGCGGTGCTCGACGGCACGGATGCGGTCATGCTGTCAGCGGAAACTGCCGCCGGGCAGTATCCCGCAGAAACCATCGCCGCAATGGTGCGGGTGTGTATCGAGGCCGAAAAAGAGGACGTGCAGTCCCCGGAACGCCGCGGGGGCCCGCTCCAGGCCGATGTCGAACAGGCGATTGCCCGCGCGACGGCGTTTACGGCAAAAGGGCTGCCGATCAAGGCCATCGCGGCGATGACCCAGAGCGGGCGTACGGCGCTGATGATGTCGCGCATGTCCACTGCGGTGCCGATTTACGCCATGACCTCGGTGATCGAAACCCGCCGCCGGGTGACGCTGTTCCGCGGGGTGCACCCGGTCAAGTTCAAGGGTACGCGTAATCCGGAAAAAGCGCTGCAAATGGCCGAGGACGAGCTGTTGAAACGCGGCGTTGTCCAGCATGGCGACTTGATCGTGCTGACTATCGGCGAGCCGTTTGGCCGTGCCGGTGGCACCAATACCATGAAAATCGTCAAGGTCGGCGAGCATCGGAAGACCTGATCGCCGCGTGTAAAATACCGCCTCATTCAGCAATCCCATACAGCAGGAGCATCCATGTCAGCAAATGATCTCGCCGCCATCGCCCGGGCAATGGTTGCGCCGGGCAAAGGCATACTTGCCGCCGATGAAAGCACCGGTACCATCGAAAAACGCTTCCAGAGCATCGACGTCGCGAACACCGAAGAAAATCGCCGCGCCTATCGTGACATGCTGTTTTCCACACGGGGACTGGGCGATCACATCAGCGGGGTGATTCTCTATGATGAAACGCTGCGCCAGAAATCCGTGACCGGTACCCCATTTGTCGAAGTGATGTCCCAAAACGGCATTCTTCCCGGCATCAAGGTCGACACCGGTGCCAAGGATCTGCCGCTGTGCCCGGGCGAGAAAATCACCGAAGGTCTGGACAATCTGCCGAAACGCTGCAGCGAATACGTCAAGCTCGGCGCCAAGTTTGCCAAATGGCGCGCCGTGATCGACATCGGCCGCGACATGCCGAGTTCGACCTGCATTGCGGCCAATGCCCATGCGCTGGCGCGTTATGCGGCGATCTGCCTGGAAGCCGGTCTGGTGCCCATTGTCGAACCCGAAGTGCTGATGGACGGCGATCACAGCATCGAGCGGTGCGAAGAAGTCACCGAATGGACGCTGAATGCAGTGTACGAAGCGCTGTACCTGAACCGCGTGGTGCTGGAGCACACGGTACTCAAGCCGTCGATGGTCATCTCCGGCAAAAAATGCCCGAAACAGGCGCCCGTGGACGAGGTTGCCGCGCGCACCGTGCGTGTCCTCAAACGCAGCGTACCGGCGGCCGTCGCCGGCATCGTGTTCCTCTCGGGTGGCCAGAGCGATGAAGTGGCGACCGCCCACCTCAACTCGATGAACCAGCAGTTCAAGGGCAATCTGCCGTGGCCGCTGTCGTTTTCGTACGGTCGCGCTTTGCAGCAGCCGGCACTGAAAGCTTGGCGGGGCGCGGCCGCCAACGTTGCCGCGGCCCAGGCCGCGCTGGCGCATCGTGCGAAAATGAACGGACTGGCGAGCCTCGGCCGCTACGCGACCGCGCTGGAGCGCCAAGGCTGATCGGAAAATTCTAACATAAAATCAGATACTTAAATAAATCAGTTAGCGCTCGCTCCAAAATGCGGCTGCCCGTCTCCATCATCACCGGGTTCCTGGGCAGCGGCAAAACAACGTTGCTAAACCGGCTGTTGCAGGACCCGGCAATGGCCGGCGCCGCGGTGATCATCAACGAGTTCGGCGAGATCGGACTCGATCACCTGCTGATCGCCACCCCCAACGAAAACACCGTGCTGCTGGCCAGCGGTTGCATCTGCTGCACGGTGCGCGGTGACCTCGTCAATACGCTGCGCGACCTCGACAAGCAACGGCGTCAGGGCGACCTGCCGCCGTTCGACCGCGTGCTGATCGAAACCACCGGCCTCGCCGATCCGGTGCCCATCGCACAGACCGTCGTCACCGACGAAAAGCTGGCGCCCACTTACATGCTCGACAGCGTCATCACGCTGGTCGATGGCGTCAACGGCTTGCAGCAACTCGATACTCAGCCCGAGTCGGTCAAGCAGGCGGCCCTGGCGGACCGCCTGCTGATCACCAAGACCGATCGGCCGGAAGCGACTGCCGTAGCGGCGCTGACTGAGCGGCTGGCCGAGCTCAACCCCGGGGCCGAGGTACTGACGGTCACTCATGGCGTGATCGCGCCGTCCGCACTGTTCGATGCAACGCTGGAACCGGAAGCGCGTGCGGCTGACGTCGCGCGCTGGCTGCGTGAAGCGCAATACGTCCGGGTCGAGGCCAGCCAAAGCCGCATCGGTGCTGTCGCCGGAGCGCATGATGCCGGCATCCGTTCCTGCAGCATTCGGCTCGACGGGCCGGTCACTGCCGCCGGGCTGACGGCGTGGTTGACCGCCATCGCCTCGCTGCGCGGCGCCGAACTGCTCCGCGTCAAGGGTCTGCTCAATGTCGACGGCAACCCGGTTGCAGTGCATGCAGTGCAGACGCTGATCCATGAGCCGGTGATGCTGGCGCGCTGGCCCGATGCCGAGCGCCGCTCCCGCCTGGTATTCATCACTCGCGGCATGGATCGCAATGCCATCGAGGGCACGTTGGGTATATTGCGCTGGCACTCGACGGCGTCGGCCGGCGGAGTACCGAAACCCGATCCGCAGGCCTACGCACGCTTTCTCGCGGTCATCGAAAAGATGCACTGATTCATGACGGACTCTGGCTTGACAAGCGAGAAGTGATTAATTAGCTTCCAAGCTTAATTGCAAACGCTTGCATTTTGCCCTGGCGCCGTGGTCGCGGCACATCGTTTCCCCCGAAGGAGTCTCCCGCATGTTCGAATTCAAACCCGTTGAGGCCAAAGGGCCGGTCCGCATACTCAAAGGCGGCGTGCTGATCGATGGTAACGGCGGCAAGCCGGTCAAGGATCCGGTGATCCTGCTTGAGGGTCGCCGCATCAAGCAGGTTGGCACCAAAGGCAAGATCAAGATTCCCGCAAAAGCGGAAGTCATCGATTGCGGCACGGCAACCCTGATGCCGGGGCTGATGGATGTGCATCTGCACACGATGATGTTCAACTGCCTGACCTTCCACAATTACCGCGTCGCGCAGTGGGAAATCACGCCCGAACTGCAGCAGATGTACGGCCTGTTCCATGCCCAGCTGTGTTTCGACATGGGCTTCACGACGCTGCGCGACCTCGGGCTCAACTCCGGTCGCGGCCTGCTCACTGCGCATCTGTGCGCGATCCGCGATTCGATCAATGCCGGCGTCATCGAAGGTCCGCGCATGCTGATCGGCGGCTTCACCACCATCACCGGCTCCCATCTCGACCTGATCCAGCCGCGGGCTGCGCAGCGCTACGGTTTCCAGACGGCCGACGGCCCGTGGGAGTTGCGCAAGCTGGCGCGCACCAATCTGCTCGCGGGCTGTGACATCGTCAAGACCTGCGCCACCGGCGGCGGCGGGACCGACAAGGAAGAACCGGACATCCGCAACATGACGCAGGAGGAGATCGACGCGATCGTTGATGAAGCGCACGCTTTTCACAAGGTTGCCGCGGTCCACTGCTTCACGCCGGGCGGCCAGCGCATGGCCCTTGCCGCCGGCGCCGATACCATCGAGCACATGGTGTTTCACGAAGACGAGACCATCGACATGATCGCCGAGGCCGGCACCTGGATGACGCCGACGCTGCTGCATCGTACCGACCACGCCATCGAGACCCGCCGCGACCAGGGTACTTCGCAGTTCGTGCTGAACAAGATGAAAGCGCTACAGCCCTATTGCTTCGAGACCTTCCAGAAAATGCACAAGGCCGGCGTCAACATCGCGCTCGGCACCGACATGGGGTTCGATCCGGAGATGGGCACCAATGCCCGCGAGATGGAAATCTACGTCAAACTGGGCATGACCCCGATGGAGGCGATCCTGACCGCGACGCGCAATGCCGCGCATGCCATCAAGATGGACCGCGATCTCGGCACCATCGAAGCCGGCAAGTTCGCCGATATCATTGCGGTCAAGGGGGATCCGCTGAAGAATATCCGCGTGTTCCAGGACAAGAAGAACATCGAGCTGGTGATGAAGGAGGGCCGCATTTACGCTGACCGCCGGCCGGGACACGACAAGAACGTGGTCAGCGTGACGCCACGCGACTGGAAAAAAATCGATTATCTGTAATTTGGAAATGCCACAATCATCGAATACTGGAGGGGGTTAATCATGGCGACAGCAACCAAAGGCACGACCAAAACCAAGACCAAAACCAAGACCGCAGGCGCAATCCGCGCCGGCAACGGCAAGTATCATTTCCGCATGTCGAAACTGAAAAAAGTGCCTGCCGGTACCGGCTATTCGACCTCGCACGGCGGCGTAGTCGAGGGCGCACGCATCCTCGTCGGTTATATCCACAAGCCGCGCGGCACCGGCTCGCGTATGCACTCGCACAAGAACGAACAGCTGAATTACGTGCTGCAGGGCACGCTGAAGGGGACCGTCAACGGCAAGCGCGTGGTCGCGCCGGCCGGCACGCTGATCTACATCCCGGCCAATGCGCCGCACAATCTGGTGTCGACCAAGGATGAGGACGTCATTTTCCTGGCGGTCAAGGACCTGTCGCAGGGCATTATCGGCATGGCTGTCGATGGCACCATGACCGGGCCGCATTTCGAGAAGGGCTTCGGTCCGGCGGCGCCGGCGACGAAGAAAAGGGCGAAAAAACGCAGCGCCGCGGCCCGCTGAAGTAATAAAAAAACAGATACCTGCATTCTCCCGGTGCGTCTGACGGCAGAGGAGAAGAAAATGCTGCGCGGCGACCAGGGCCGCGCGGTGCAGGAGGCGCTGCAGCTGCAGTTGGAGGTCGGCAGGTTCTTCGGCGCGCAATGCTTTGTAGCGGTGTCAAACGTGCACATGATGGGCGACATCGAGGTCATGGGCGATTCCGGCAAGTCGTTCCTCGAGCGTGCCGCAGCGCTTGGCGGCAAATGCGTGCGACCGACGACGACCAATGCGCGATGCATTGATTTTGCGTATGTCGGCCGCTTGCAGCAGGACCCTGACGAAGCGCGCAAAGAACAGGAACTGATCGCCTGTCTGCGGCGCATGGATGTGATCACAGCCGACACCTGCATCAATTACCAGACACTGTACCAGCCGCACCTCGGTGAACATGTTGCCTGGGGCGACACCGGTACGGTGATCTATGCCAATTCGGTGTACGGTGCGCGCTCCAATTTCGAGGCCGGCCCCGCAGCGCTTGCTGCGGGCCTGACCGGGCGCGTGCCGGCATACGGCTTCCATCTCGACGCACATCGCCGCGGCTCATTCCAGGTCAACCTGAAAGCCGATCTGAATGATCTCGCCGACTGGGGCGCAGTCGGCAAGATCGTCGGCTCGGCCCATCAGGACTATTACGCCGTGCCGGTGTTCACCGGGGTCAAACGCAGCCCCACTGCCGACGAACTGAAGCAACTCGGCGCATCGCTGGCAAGTTACGGCTCGATGGGCATGTTTCACATGGTTGGCGTAACGCCGGAGGCGCCCACACTGAAAGCGGCATTCGGTGGCAACAAGCCCGCGGCGATCATGACCGTCACCAATCGCGATCTCGAGCGCGTTTATGAGAGCTACGACACGCAGAACAACCCGCTGAACCTGGTGGTGTTCTCCGGACCACAGCAGTCGCTGTTCGAGCTGAAAACCCTTGCGGACCTGCTCCGCGGACGTACGGTGCATGCTGGCAGCCAGCTGTTCGTGACTACCAGCAACGGCGTCAAGAGTGCGGCGCGCGAACTCGGCTATCTGCAGACCATCGAACAGGCCGGTGCGACAGTGCTCGAAGGCGTGTGCTTCTACATCCTGCAGAATCTGCCGCAGATGCGCGTGCGCGAAGGCTGGAGCAATCTCGTCACCAATTCCGCCAAGCTGGCCAACATCATCGGTGCGCACAAGTTCAACACCATCCTGCGCCGCACCGCGGCATGCATAGACATTGCCTGTACCGGCAGGGATGCACGATGAACGCGGCGACGCGTGCCGTCCGCCAGCTGAGAACCATACGTGTCACACGTGCGTTCGGCGCAGTCGTCGAAGGCGAGGCGCTGGTTTCCACCGAAGGTTTCTCCCCGCGCTATGACCTTGACCGCTGGAGCGGGCTGATTTCGCGCCCCGGGCATGCGCTGGAAGGCCATAACATCAAGGACAAGATCCTGATCACGCCCAGCGCCAAGGGCGGCATTGCCGCGGGCTGGGCGTTCTATGACATCCAGCACAAGGGCCTCGCGCCGAAGGCTTTCGTTTTCGGCGTCACCAACCCGGTGATGGTGCAGGGTGCGGTGTTTGCGGGCATTACGATTACCGAAGGCTGGTCGGCGAGTCCCTACGGCCAGATCCGTACCGGCGACATCGTTCGCGTTGACCCCAAAAACAAGACGCTTACGCTAATCCGTCGTGGAGTTTCGGCGCCATCTGTGCCACGTTGATCGATTGTCTACTCATTTGGAGGAGAACCTGATGAACCTGATCCTGCGCGCAATACTCGCCGCTGTCGCGGCATCCCCGGTCGCCATGGCCCACGCCGCAGCGCCGTTTCCCAGCAAACCGATCCGCATCATCGTTGCCTATACCCCGGCAGGCACCACCGATATCCTGGCGCGTGCCATCGGTCAGAAAATGACCGAGAGTTGGGGGCAGGCGGTAATCATTGAAAATCGCCCGGGTGCCGCGGGCAACATCGGCACGGAGCTTGCGGCGAAAGCCACGCCCGACGGTCACACGCTGATCATGGGCACTGCCGGTACGCATGGAATCAACGTCAGCCTTTATCGCAAACTGGGCTGGCACTCACTGAAGGATTTTGCACCGGTCAGCCTGGTCGCGATGGTACCCAACATCATGGTGGTCAACAATGCGCTGCCGGTAAAGAGCGTCAAGGAACTGATTGCCTATGCCAAGGCCAATCCGGGCAAGTTGTCCTATGGTTCACCGGGCAACGGCAGCACGGCGCACCTGTCGATGGAACTGTTCAAGAGCATGACCGGCACCAACCTCGTGCATATTCCGTACAAGGGCAGCGCCGGCGTGCTCGCCGACGTGATGGGCGGGCAGATTGCCGTGACGATCGACAACATGCCGGTTTATCTGCCGCAGGTCAAAGCCGGCAAGATACGCGCGCTGGCCGTGAGTCCCGCAAAACGTTCTGCGGCGGCGCCCGAAATACCGACGATCGCCGAGGCGGGCGTGCCCGGCTACGACTCCGGCGCCTGGTTCGGGTTGCTGGCTCCGGCGGGCACGCCCAAAACACTGGTCGACAAACTCTCCACGGAGACCGCGCGTATCCTGAAGCTGCCGGATGTCAGCAGGCGCATTTCGGAACTGGGGGCAGAGCCGGTCGGCAGCACGCCGGAAGCATTTACTGCTCTGATCAAGTCCGAGATCGCGAAATGGGCCAGGGTAATCAAGGACGCCAAAGTGGAACTGCTGTAGCAGGCGTGAGGGATGCGTAGAATCGGGATGCAGACCAGTGCTCTACCCATCACCCACGATGCACTACCGGTAACGGAATTCCAATGATTCGCGATCCCGAGTCCTTCAACATCCTGCTCGACACCATCGCGCGCCTGGTGCGCGAAAAACTCATTCCGCGCGAGGAAGAAGTAACCGAGAACGACGAAATCACCGCGGACATTGTTGCCGATATGCGCGCGATGGGGCTGTTCGGCATGACCATTCCCGAGGAATACGGGGGACTCGGACTGACCAGCGAAGAAGAGGTGCTGACCTCGATGGCGCTGTGCCGCGCTTCCCCGGTGTTCCGTTCCATCGTTGGCACCAATAACGGCATCGGTGCGCAAGGCATCGTCATCGACGGCACCGAGGAGCAGAAACGCCGGTACCTGCCCCGACTCGCCAGCGGCGAGATCATCGGCTCGTTTGCGCTAACCGAGCCCGACGCGGGTTCCGATGCCGGCTCGCTGCGCACCACCGCGCGCCGCGACGGCGATCATTACGTGATCAACGGCAGCAAACGCTACATCACCAATGCCCCGGAAGCCGGGGTATTTACCGTGATGGCGCGCACCGATCTCCAGTCGAAGGATGCCAAAGGCGTGTCGGCGTTCATCGTCGAGCGTAGTGCAGCCGGGCTATCGGTCGGCAAGCCCGACCGCAAGATGGGCCAGCGTGGTTCGCATACCGCCGATGTGATTTTTGAGAATGTGCGCGTGCCGGCGACCAGCATCATCGGTGGCAAGGAGGGCATGGGTTTCAAGACCGCAATGAAAGTGCTCGACAAAGCCCGGCTCAACATTGCCGCAGTCTGTGTCGGGGCCGCCGAGCGCCTGCTCGACGAAGGGCTGAATTATGCCCGCGAGCGCCGGCAGTTCGGCAAGCCG
>Ga0105107_10000024_pt1 | contig 68673 bp, 66 predicted proteins | sample PPLLaktember2015_6_FD_79335 | JGI IMG/M metagenome (GOLD analysis project Ga0105107, IMG submission 79335) | Freshwater sediment microbial communities from Prairie Pothole Lake near Jamestown, North Dakota, USA - PPLs Lake P8 Core (1) Depth... | ecosystem: Environmental > Aquatic > Freshwater >...
CGGGAGGCCCCGCGCGCGGTGCACACGGTTCCTGCGACCGCGCGCGAGATCACGCGCGACGCGCTGCGCGACGTGTTCCGCGTGCCGGGCCTGCTGCGTCTGATCGCGTACTCCATGGGAGTCTTCGTGCTGCTGCGCGCCGCGAGCCAGACGATCTTCAATCCGACGCTCGCGGCGCTCGGCGTGCCGGTGAACCGCTACGGCCTCGTGCTCGCGCTCGCGAACGTCGCGGGCGGGATCGCGGCGCTGGGCTCGGCCCGCGCGCTGCGCGGCTTCGGCGAGCGCGCGTGTCTGGTCGCGATGCCGCTGGTGCTGGTCTCGATGTACGTCGGCCTCGCTCTCGCGACGGGGCCCTGGGGCGCGGCGTTCTTCGTGGTGCAGGGCGCCGTGTTCGGCGCCTATCCCGTGGTGGTGCGGACGCTCATGAACCGGCTCGCGCCGAGCGCGGAGCGGCGCGCGACGGTGCTGAGCGCCGAGTCGACCGCGGCGCGGCTCTACTCGGGCGTGGTGCTGACCGGAACGGGCTTCGCCCTGGCCTCGCTCCCGCTGGCGGTGACGCTGCTCGGCACCGCGGCGGCCGGCTGCCTGCCCTTCCTCGCGATGCCGTGGCTTCGCCGGTCGTCGCGGGCCTCGGCCTAGAGCAGCCGCAGGCGCTCGCGCACGACGCCTGCGATCGCCGCCGCGACCACGTCCGGCGCGCCGTCGCCCCGCACCCGCGCCACGTAGGGCCGATCGATCGCGGCGAACACCTCGGCCACGCGCGCGAGGAAGTCGCCGTCCTCGAACAGCGGCTCGCGCGTTCCGCCGCGCGCTTCGACGCGGCCCAGGCCCGCGCGGGGATCGATCTCAAGCACGAGGGCGAGAGCCGGCACGGGGAACTCCGCCTCCGAGAGCGCGAGGATCTTCTGCCACGGGATTCCGCGCGCGCCCTGGTACGCGACCGTGGAAGGGTAGTAGCGGTCGGTCACGACGATCTCGCCGCGCGCGAGGGCGGGCGCGATCACGCGCGCCACGTGCTGGCGGCGGTCGGCGAAGAACCAGGCGAGCTCCTGCTGCGGGGTCGGCCGCGGGCCCCCGCGAGCGGCGTCGCGGATGCGGCGGCCGAAGGGACCCGTCGTCGGCTCGCGCGTCTCGCACACGACGTGGCCGCGGGCGCGGAGCGCGTCGGCGAGGGCGACGACCTGCGTCGTCTTGCCGGCGCCGTCGAGGCCGTCGAGGGAGATCAGCGTCCCGCGCTTCACGGCTTCGCGGCCGCGCGTTCACGCGCCGCGCGGGCGCTGCCGCTCCGCACGCGCAAGTCCGCGGATCTCCGCGCGTCCCATGACACGCAGGCGGGTCGGCGCCGGGCACGGCGCTTGCTCATGGAGGGAATCACGCCAGCGGGCGTGCCTGCCATCGCCCCTTTCACGGGACCGGGGGCCGGCAGGTCCGGAGGCGCCGGGCGGGAGCATGGTATCGACGCAGGACAAACAAACGGGGTGAGGCCTGCGCCGAGCTCCCGCCCGGCGTCTCCCATCGCCGGATCAGATCCGGCCGATCAGGAGGAACGCGGTCACGAAGCCGACGAGCGCGATCGACTCGATGAGCGCCATGCCGAGGATGAACGGAACGTTCATCGCACCCGCGGCGCCCGGGTTGCGGGCGATGCCCGCCGTCGTGTTGCTCGCCGTCAGGCCCTGGCCGAGGCCGCAGCCGAGGGCCGCGAGGCCGAACGCGATGCCGGCGCCGAGAGCCGGGCCCCAGTTCGTCGCCGTGGCGGCGCCTTCCTGGGCGAGCGCGGTGCCCGGGAGCAGCACGGCGAGGGTGGCGAACAAGGCGAGCTTTCCGAAACGGGTCATGTCGATGGACTCCTTGCCTGTGGAAGGCGCGAGATGGCTCGTCTCTCGAGGCCCCTCAGTGGGCCTCTTCGAGGGCCAAGCCGATGTAGATCATGGTGAGCAGCGAGAACACGAAGGCCTGGATGAAGCACACGATGAGCCCCAGGCCGAGGAAGATCGCGGGCACCGCGAGCGGCACGAGCCCGAGCCACACCGCCACCACCGCGTGGTCCGCGAACATGTTGGCGAGGAGGCGGATCGTGAGCGTCGCGATGCGGGCGAGGTCGAGCGGGATCTCGATCAGCATCATCAGCGGCGCCAGTGGGCGCACGTGGATGTGCTTGCCGAAGAGGTGCGCGTCGAACATCGCCGGGCCCATGAACTTCGTGATGTAGCCGAAGCCGTGGTGGCGGATGCCGGCGTAGGTGTAGATGCACCAGGCGATGATCGCCCAGGCGAGGCCCGCATTGACGTCGCTGGTCGCGCCGCCCACCGCCGGGATCAGGCCGAGCAGGTTCGAGAGCAGGATGAAGAAGAAGATCGCGCCGACGATCGGGAACCACTTCCGCCACTCGGGCCCGATCGTGTTGCGGGCGAGACCGACGAGCCCCTCGACCATGACCTCGACCATGTTGCGGAACGTCACGCCCTCGTCGGGCACGACGCCGCCGTTCGCGGCGGCAAGGCGGCTGCGCACGTAGACCGAGGCGACCACGAGCAGCAGCGCCGCGAGGATCGCCGCCTGGATCACCCACGAGATGCCGACGCCATGCTCGAGAGTCTGGTAGATGTTCACCGTTCGTCTTCCTCGTTGGGCAGGGTCTCGTCCGCGCGCCAGACGCTCCAGCGATCCCAGCTCGGGTCGTCTGGCTCGAGGGCCGGCGCGTTCGGGTCGATCGCGGGTCGCATCAGCCACGCGCCGGCGAGGGCCGCGGGCACGATGGTGGAGACGCCGAGCAGCAGGCCGAGCGGGTGGGCGCCGGCGAAGAGCGCGATGCCCATGCTCACGAAGAGCATTCCGAGGCGCATGCCGAGCAGCGCCGTCCAGAGCGCGCCGCCGCTGCCGAGCTGGCCGGAGAGCAGGCGCGTCGCGCAGGCGCGGAGCGCGCGGAAGTTCACGGCCTCGAGGGCGGCGCCGAGCGCGTAGGCGCCGGCGAACGCGGGCGACGCGAGCGCGAGCGACGCGGCGAGCCCGCCGGTCGAGAGTGTCAGGTTGATGCGCTCCATCGGATCCATGCCCGAGAGCGCTGCGGCGAGCCTCGTCTTCACGGCGTTCCCGGTCCGTTCCCCTTGCGTCCGTCTCCGTCGCGCTCGCTCGGCGGCTCGCCCATCAGGGTGCGCAACCGCCACAGCCGCACGAAGAAGGCGGCGAATCCCACGGCCATGCCGCCGAGCAGGAATCCCGGGGCGGTCCCGAAGCGGCCGTCGAGCCAGTACCCGATTCCGGTCGTGATCACGACCGCGAATACGGCTTCGATCGCTCCCTGGTAGGCCGAGGCGGCGCGGCGGCCGAGGCCCCGCGTGCCCGCGTCCTGCGGAGAGTCCTGCTCGTCTTGCCCTTGCTTGTGCTCGGTCATGGGCGTCCTCGCCGCCGACCGAGCACCGAGCGACGCGTGAGGGAGGCGGGCCCGGCGGACGCGCCGCCCCCCGACGCGGCGCGCATCCTAGCCGACGGCCCCCGGGCGCTCAACGCGCCGCAACCGGGATGCGGGCCACCCGGGCGAAGGCCTTGCGGGCGGCGGCGACGGTCGCCTCGACGTCCCGGGGCCGGTGGGCGAGGGAGACGAAGCCGGCCTCGAAGGGCGACGGCGCCAGGTAGACCCCCTGCTCGAGCATGGCGGCGAAGAAGGTCTTGAAGCGGTCGGTCCGGCTCTTCTTCGCGTCCTCGAAGCTTCGCACCGGGCCCGGATGGAAGAAGAAGCCGAACATCCCGCCCGCGAAGCCGGTCGTGAGCTCGACCCCGTGTTCGGCGGCGGCGCTCTCGAGGCCGCGCACCACGGCCTCGCTGCAGGCCTCGAGCCGCTCGTAGACGCCCTTCGCCCGCAGGCGCCGCAAGGTCTCGAGGCCCGCGGCCATGGCGAGGGGATTGCCCGAGAGCGTCCCCGCCTGATAGACGGGGCCGTCCGGCGCGATCCGGCCCATGAGGTCCGCCCGCCCCCCATAGGCCGCGGCCGGGAGCCCGCCCCCGACCACCTTGCCGAGGCAGGTCAGGTCCGGCCGCACGCCGTAGCGCGCCTGGGCGCCGCCGCGGGCGACGCGGAAGCCCGTCATCACCTCGTCGAAGATCAGGAGCGCGCCGGCACCGTCGCAGAGGCTCCGCAGGCCCTCGAGGAAGCCCGGCTCCGGCGCGACGAAGCCCATGTTCCCGGCGACGGGCTCGACGATCACGCAGGCGAGGTCGTCGCCGTAGCGCGCGAAGGCATCGGACACGGCGGCGAGGTCGTTGAAGGGCGCGATCACGGTGAGATTCGTGAACGCCTTCGGCACGCCGGGCGAGCCGGGGATGCCGAGCGTCGCGACGCCCGAGCCTGCGGCGACGAGCAGCGAGTCGACGTGGCCGTGGTAGCAGCCGTCGAACTTGAGGACGCGCGAGCGGCCGGTCGCGGCGCGGGCGAGACGGATCGCGCTCATGGTCGCCTCGGTGCCGGAGCTCACCATGCGCACGCGCTCGACGGCGGGCATGGCAAAGCGGATCTCCTCCGCGAGCTCGATCTCGAGCTCGGTCGGCGCGCCGAAGCTCGTACCGTTCGCGGCCGCGGCGCGCACGGCGCGCAGCACGCCCGGATCGGCGTGGCCGAGGATCAGCGGGCCCCAGGAGCCGACGTAGTCCACGTACTCGTTGCCGTCGGCGTCCCAGACGTGGGCGCCCTTGCCGCGAACCAGGAAGCGCGGCACGCCGCCGACGGCGCCGTAGGCGCGCACGGGGCTGTTGACACCGCCGGGGATCGACTTGCGCGCCCGCGCGAAGAGTCGCTTCGAGGCGCCGGTCTTCATGGCGCTAGGCGTCCTCGTCGGCGGGGCCGGGGTCGTCGTCGGGTGCGGGCGTGTCCTCGGCGCTCGCGATCGGGGCGATCGGGGCGCTCGGTGCTGCCACCGGGGGCGGGGCGCCGGTCGCGCCGCTCGAGTCGTCGTTCTCGGCGAGGCGCGCCATCGCCACCAGCTTCTCCTCGGCGTCGTTCATCTCCATCAGCCGCACGCCCTGCGTGACGCGGCCCATGGTCGAGATGCCCGAGACGCGGCAGCGCAGGATGCGCCCGGTGTTGGTGATGAGCATGACCTCGTCGGAGTCGAGCACCTGGGCGACGCCGATCACGGGCCCGTTGCGGTCGCTGGTGCGGATCGTGATCACGCCCGAGCCGCCGCGCGTCTGCTTGCGGTAGTCGTCGAGGGGCGTGCGCTTGCCGTAGCCGTTGGCGGTGACGGTCAGCACCGTCGCGCCCGGGTCGAGGATCTCCATTCCGACGACGAAGTCGGCGTCGGAGAGGCGGATGCCGCGCACGCCGGTCGCGGTGCGGCCCATCGGGCGGACGTCGGTCTCCTCGAAGCGGATCGACATGCCGTCGCGGGTCGCGATCAGCACCTCGTGGTTGCCGCCGGTGCGGCGCGCGGCGATCAGCTCGTCGCCGGCCTCGAGGTTGATCGCGATGATGCCGCCGCGCCGCGGGTTCGCGTAGGAGTCGAGGTCGGTCTTCTTGACCACGCCCTTCTGCGTGCAGAGCAGCACGAAGCCGCCCTCGTCGAAGCGCCGCACCGGGAGCAGCGCCTGCACGCGCTCGCCCTCCTGGAGCTGGAGCAGGTTCGTGATCGCGCGCCCGCGCGCCGTGCGCCCGAGCTGCGGCAGCTCGTGCACCTTGAGCCAGTGCACGCGGCCCTTGTTGGTGAAGAAGAGCAGGTGCGCGTGGGTGGACGCCACGAACAGGTGCGCGACGAAGTCCTGCTCCTTGGTCTCCATGCCCGTGATGCCCTTGCCGCCGCGGCGCTGCGCGCGGTACTGGCCCACCGGGTTGCGCTTCACGTAGCCGTGGTGGGACATGGTGACGACCATGTCCTCCTCGACGATCAGGTCCTCGGTCGTGAAGCTCTCGACGGCGCCCGTGATCTCGGTGCGACGCTCGTCGCCGAAGCGCTCGCGCACGTCCCGCAGCTCGTCCACGGCGACGTCCAGGATGCGCTCGTCGCTCGCGAGCAGGTCGGTCAGGTCCGCGATCTTCGCGCGCACCTCGGCCAGCTCGTCGAGCACGCGCTTGCGCTCGAGGCCGGTGAGCGCCCGCAGGCGCATGTCGAGGATCGCCTGGGCCTGGCGCTCCGAGAGCCCGAAGCGCTGCTGGAGCTGATCGCGCGCCTCGGCTGCGTCCTGCGCGGCGCGGATCAGCGCGATGATCTCGTCCAGGTGGTCGAGGGCGATCTCGAAGCCCTCGAGCAGGTGCGCGCGCGCCTCGGCCTGGGCGAGGTCGTAGTGGGCGCGACGCGCCACCGTCTCGCGGCGGAACTCGAGGAAGAGGCGCAGCGCCTCCTTCAGCGAGAGCAGCTGCGGGCGCGCGCCGACCAGGGCGAGCATGTTCACGCCGAACGTCGTCTGGAGCGGCGTCAGCTTGTAGAGCTGGTTCAGGATCACGTCGGCCGGCGCGTCGCGGCGCAGCTCGATCACGATGCGGATGCCCTGGCGGTTCGACTCGTCGCGCAGGTCGGCGATGCCGTCGACCTTGCCGTCGCGGTGGAGCTCGGCGATGCGCTCGAGCAGCGTCGCCTTGTTCACCATGTACGGGATCTCGGTCACCACGATGCGCTCGCCGCGCTTCGACTCCTCGGTGGCGGCGCGCGCGCGCACGGTGATGTGGCCGCGGCCCGTGGCGTAGGCCGCGCGGATGCCGTCCGTGCCGCAGATCAGGGCGCCGGTCGGGAAGTCGGGGCCCGGCATCTTCTCGAGCAGCTCGTCGAGCGTGCAGTCGGGGCGGCGCGCGACGAGCTCGAGCGCGTCCACGAGCTCGCGCAGGTTGTGGGGCGGCACGTTCGTCGCCATGCCGACCGCGATGCCGGTCGAGCCGTTCGCGAGGAAGTTCGGGAACGAGGTCGGGAGGACCAGCGGCTCCTGCATCGAGCCGTCGAAGTTCGGGCCGAAGTCGACCGTGTCGCGCTCGATGTCGCGGAGCATGAGCTCCGCGATCGGGTGCAGCCGCGATTCGGTGTAGCGGTAGGCCGCGGCGTTGTCGCCGTCGATCGAGCCGAAGTTGCCCTGGCCGTCGATCAGCGGGTAGCGGAGCGAGAAGTCCTGCACGAGGCGGACGAGCGCGTCGTAGACGGCGCTGTCGCCGTGCGGGTGGTAGTGCTTCAGCACCTCGCCGACGACGCCGGCGCACTTCGAGTACGGCCGGTTCGGGAGCAGCCCTTCCTGCTGCATCGCGTAGAGGATGCGGCGGTGGACGGGCTTCAGGCCGTCGCGCACGTCGGGCAGCGCGCGCGAGACGATCACGGACATCGAGTAGTCGAGGAACGAGCGCCGGACCTCGTCCTCGATGTTCACCGGCTGGAGCAGGCCGCCCGTGGCTCCGCCGTCGCCGCCCTGCGGCTCCTGCGGCGTCTCGTCGCTGTCGATGGGCTCGTCGGCCAAGGGGTCGCTCCGTGTCTCGTCGCGCTAGCGGGGGCGGCTCAGACGTCGAGGTTCTGGACGTCGAGGGCGTTCTTCTCGATGAACTCCCGCCGCGGCTCCACCTCTTCGCCCATGAGCGTGGAGAAGACGTCGTCGGCCTCGACGGCGTCCTCGATCTTCACCTGCAGCAGGGTGCGCTTCGTGGGGTCCATGGTGGTCTCGGCGAGCTGATCGGGGTTCATCTCGCCGAGGCCCTTGTAGCGCTGGATCGCGAGGCCCTTGCGACCGAGGTCGAGCACGCGCTCGAGCAGCGCGACGGGCGTGGCGAGGGGCTCCTCGTCGCCGTCGGCGCCGCGCGTGCGGAACGGGCCGTCGGCGATCTCGACCATCTGCGCGTGGAGCGCCGCGAGCCGCTGATGGTCGGGCGAGCGCAGGAAGTCGGTGTCGATGCGGGTGCGCAGCACGACGCCGGCGCGACGCGTCTCGGCGATCAGCCGGTTCGCGCCGTGCTCGGGATCCGCCTCGATGCGGAAGGAGATCGAGCCCGCATCGCCGTTGCCGTTCGTGGCGCGGGCGCGGAGCGCCGCTTCGAGCGCCGGCGCGACGCGCTCGCGCAGCGTCGCCGGGTCGTGCAGGTCGGCCTCGGTCGGTGCGCCGCTGCGCACGACCGCGTCCATGACGCGGTCGTCGAGGCGCCGCAGCGCGAGGCGCTCGAGCACGCGCTGGTACTCGCCGGCATGGGCGAGGAGCTGACGCACGGCGGCCTCGGGCAGGGCCACGGTGTCGCCGCCGGCCATGATCTCGCTGCTTCGCAGCGCGAGGTCGAGCAGGTGTCGCTGCAGCGAGAGCTCATCCTTCACGTAGCGCTCGCTCTTCCCCTTCTTGACCTTGAAGAGCGGCGGCTGCGCGATGTAGAGGAAGCCGCGCTCGATCAGCGGACGCATCTGGCGGTAGAAGAAGGTGAGGAGCAGCGTGCGGATGTGGCTCCCGTCCACGTCCGCGTCCGTCATGATGATGATCTTGTGGTAGCGGGCCTTGTCGACGGCGAACTCCTCGCCGATGCCGCCGCCGCCGATCGCCGCGATCAGCGCCTGGATCTCCTGCGAGGAGAGCATGCGGTCGACGCGCGCGCGCTCGACGTTCAGGATCTTGCCGCGGATCGCGAGGATGGCCTGGGTCTCGCGGAAGCGGCCCTGCTTCGCGGAGCCGCCTGCCGAGTCGCCCTCGACGATGAAGAGCTCGCACTTCGCGGGGTCGCGCTCCTGGCAGTCGGCGAGCTTGCCGGGGAGCGAGTAGTCGCTGAGCGCGCCCTTGCGCCGCGCGAGGTCGCGCGCCTTGCGCGCGGCGGCGCGGGCGCGCGCGGCGTCGATCACCTTCGCGACGATCGCCTTTGCGACCTGCGGCTTCTCCTCGAGATGCGCTCCGAGCTTTTCGTAGACCAGGGTCTCGACCAGGCCGCGCACCTCGGTCGTGCCGAGCTTCGTCTTGGTCTGACCCTCGAACTCGGGCTGCGAGAGCTTGACCGAGATCACTGCGGTCAGGCCCTCGCGCACGTCGTCGCCCGTGACCGACTCGGCCTCGCCACCCTTGCCGTTCTTCGCCTGGGCCGCGAGGTAGCGGTTGATCGTGCGCGTGAGCGCGGTGCGGAACCCGATGAGGTGCGTGCCGCCTTCGATCGTGTTGATGTTGTTCGCGAAGCTGAAGACGCTCTCGTTGTAGGTCTCGTTGTACTGGAGCGCGACCTCGATCGTGACGGGCGTCTTCCGGCCTCGCAGCTCGAACTCACGCACGCCTGCAATCAGGATCGGCGGCTCGTGCAGCGGCGTGCGGGTCCGGTTCAGGTGCTGGACGAAGGAGACGATGCCGCCCTCGTAGCAGAAGTCGTGATCCTTCCCGCTGCGCTCGTCCTTGATCTGGATCCGCACGCCGGCGTTCAGGAACGAGAGCTCGCGCAGGCGCTGGGAGAGGATGTCGAAGGAGAACTCGATCGCCGGGAAGATGTCGCCGTCGGGGTGGAACGTGACGCGCGTCCCGGTCTTGTCCGTGACGCCGATCTCGGCGAGGGGCGCCTCGGGCACGCCGCGCGAGAACACCTGGCGCCAGACCTTCCCGCCGCGCTTGATCTCGACTTCGAGCCGGTCCGAGAGGGCGTTCACGACGGAGACGCCGACGCCGTGGAGGCCGCCGGAGACCTTGTAGCTGTCCTCGTTGAATTTGCCGCCGGCATGGAGCGTCGTGAGCACGACCTCGGCCGCGGAGCGCTTCTCGGTCTTGTGCATGTCGACCGGGATGCCGCGCCCGTCGTCGATCACGGTGACCGAGTTGTCGTCGTGGATCGTGACCGAGATCTCGCGGCAGTAGCCGGCCAAGGCCTCGTCGATGGAGTTGTCGACGACCTCGTAGACGAGATGGTGGAGCCCGTCCGGGCCGGTGCTCCCGATGTACATGCCGGGGCGCTTTCGGACGGGCTCGAGGCCTTCGAGGACCTCGATGGAGCTCGCATCGTATGTCACGAAACCAGGGTTCCTCCGCTCAGAGCGCGCAGCGCTCGCTGCGGTGGGCTCGGAGGATGGGGCGCCCCCGGCCGGGCCACGGGGACGGTACCGAACGCGGCACGCCGGGGGTAGGAGAAGACGGCTCTACGCCGGCGTCAGAGGCGCATGGGCATGACCACGGCAAGACTGTCGGCGTCGTCCGTCGGTCGGAGCTGCGCGGGGGAGAACTCGTCCTGCAGCCCGATCTCGAGCTCCTTGGAGCGGAAGGCGGAGAGGGCGTCGAGCAGATAGCGGGCGTTGAAGCCGACGGAGACGGCCTCGCCGGCGTAGTCCACATCGAGCTCCTCGGTTGCCTCGCCGATCTCGGGGCTGCTCGAGCTCAGGGTCAGGCGACCGTCCGCGAGCTGCACCTTCACGGCGCGGCTCCGGTCGGAGGAGAGCAGCGCGACCCGGCGCAGGGCCTGTGAGAGCGGCTCCTGGGGCACCACGAGCTGGTGCTTTGCGGCCTTCGGCATGACCTGGCGGTAGTTCGGGAACTCGCCCTCGATCAGGCGCATCACGAGGGTCACCTCGCCCTTGCGGACGACCCCGGAGTTGCCGACGAACGCGAGGTCGATCTCGTCGGCATCCTCCTCGTCCACCAGGCGCTTCAGCTCGGAGAGGCCCTTGCGCGGGACGATGACACCGCTCGCGAGGCCCGAGACGTCGGAGCCGACGATCCGATCGACGTACGCCAGGCGATGGCCGTCGGTGGCAACCATGCGGATCTTCCCTGCGTCGGGCAGGACCTCGAAGTAGACGCCGTTCAGGTTGTATCGGGTCTCGTCGGTCGAGGCTGCGTAGAGGGTGCGCTCGATCATGGTGCTCAGGAGCGCTGCCTGGACGCGGACGAGCGACGTCTCCGCCGGCGCCGGGAGGGTCGGATACTCCTCGCCTGCCGTGCCCGCGAGGGTGAAGCGGGAGCGAGCGCAGGTGACCTCGAGGTAGGAGTTCGCGGTGGTCCGGAGGGAGAGAGGCTCATCGGGAAGCTCGCGCACGACCTCGAAGAGCTTCTTGGCGGAGACCGTCAGGCTTCCGGGCTCGTCGACCTGGGCCTCGTGGGTGCCTCGGATTCCGACCTCGAGGTCCGTCGCGGCGATCTCGAGCTGGCCGCCGCCCTTGCCCGAACGGGCTTCGAGGAAGGCATTGGCAAGGATGGGCATCGAGTTCCGCTTCTCGACGATGGCCTGGATCCGGCCGAGGCCTTTCTGGAGCTCCGTCTTCCCGATCACGAGCTTCATCTGATTCCGTCTCCCTTCCGGAGAGATATATGAGAAGAGGATCGTGATTGCAGAAGGAGCCAACCCCGTCGAAAACACATCCAACTCCGCGCTGCGACGCCGGGTATGGAGCGTACGAGACCGGAATGCGAAGACGGGTTGACGACGCGAACCTCTCCCATGGCCATCTTACCACGCGTGCTCCGAGCGAAGCTCGCATGCAACGCGATGGCGAGCACACCGAGAGCGCGTGTTGACACGGCTCCGGGTGCATGGATAAGGTTGCCGATCCAAGCGATTTTCGTCGTGGGGACGATCGGGACGAGCTGCATCCTCCAGTCCGCGGCCAGTCCGGTGGATCGCACCCTCAAGCCATGGAAAGCCCCGTATGAAGCGAACGTATCAGCCGAGTCGAATCCGCCGGAAGCGAGTGCATGGCTTCCGGGAGCGCATGAGCACGAAGGGTGGGCGCGACGTCCTGAAGCGCCGCCGGGCGAAGGGCCGCAAGCGGCTGTCCGTCTCGGTGCCCTCGAAGTAGTCCCTTCCGACGGCCACGACCGCTTCGGCCGATCGTCCCGCTTGCGAGATTCGAGGGACTACCGGCGGCTTTCAGCCACCGGACATCGGACCCGAACGCGCAGCTTCGTGGTATTGACGCGATGGGCGGGGGAACGCGGCGATGGCGCTCGGGCGCAGCTCGGCGTGACCGTGAGTCGTCGGGTCGGGAATGCCGTGTTGCGGAACCGCGTGAAGCGGGCCATCCGGGAGTGGTTCCGCCGTTCGTTTTCGGACCGAGAGAATCCGTGGGAGATCATCGTGATTGCACGCGAGGGGGCAGGATCGCTCGATGGCAGAGCCATCGCCGCCGAGCTCTCCGCCGCGCTGGTCGGTCTTCAAGCGCCCGATGGTGCATCCCGGTGACGGCGTCGGAGCTTCCGAGCCGCGCCCTGGTCTCCGGCATCCACCTGTACCGGTTCACGATTTCACCGCTCCTGGGGCCTCGATGCCGCTTCCATCCAAGCTGCTCGAGCTACCTCGAGGAGGCCATCGAGAGACACGGCGCCGGACGTGGCGCGTGGCTCGGGCTGCGGAGGCTCTTCCGCTGCCACCCCTTCCATCCCGGCGGCTTCGACCCGGTTCCCTGAGGCGGATGGTGGACCGAAACTTCCTCTTTGCGATCGCGCTCTCGTTTCTGGTGGTGATGACCTACCAGACGTGGCGTAGCAAGCAGCAGCCGACCGAAGCGCCGCCGACGCAGCCGGAGGCCAGTGCGCCCGTCGCGCCCGAGGGCGCGCCCGCCACGGGGCAGGTGCCCGAAAGCCCGCCGGCGGAGGGCGCCCCGGCGCCGGCCGCGGCCCCGACCCGGGACGTGACGCCGGAGCAGCGGATCACGATCGAGAACGAGCTCTACCGCGCCGAGCTCACGAGCCACGGCGCAGGCATCGCCTCCTGGCAGCTCAAGACGTACCGGTCCGAGAGCGCCGCCGGCGCGCCGCTCATCGAGCTCGCGCCGGGGATCCCGCCCGCCGCGCCGGGCCTGTCGACCCCCCTCGTGGAGCTCGGGCTCGGGGATCTCGGGCGTGCGCCCTTCGCGCTGGTCGAGTCGGATGCGTCCCACGCCGTGTTCGCGCTGTCGCGTGACGGTGTCACCGTGCGCAAGCGCTTCGATTTCGTTTCCGACAACTACGCCCTGCGCATGCGCCTCGAGGTGCAGAACGACTCGACCCGGCCGGTCGACGCGACGTTCGCGACGCGCTGGTCCGTGATTGCGCGGCCCGGTTCCGACTTCATGACGGAGTCGTTGATCGCGCTCCACGAGGGCTCTGCAACGCGCGAAGCGGTGCACGGGATCGGGAAGCCGGGCTTCTTCTCGGGGGGTTCGGCGCCCGAGACGACGACGTACGCGGGCGACGTCGACTGGGCGGGCGTGGACTCGACCTATTTCCTGGTGGCGATGGTCACGCCGCAGCCGCGTGACGCCGTGGCCGCGTTCGAGCCCGGGAAGGAGATCGGATCAGCGTCGGTGTGGGTCGGCTATCCGAAGTCGGCGATTCCGCCCGGCCTCGCCGACGCCCGCGAGTATCGACTCTTCGCCGGCCCGAAAGAGCAGTCGATGCTCACGGCGTTCGGCTCCTCGGTCGAATCGTCGGTGCAGCTCGGATGGCGTTGGATCTCGCCCCTGACGAAGGGATTCGTCTGGCTGCTGCACGCGCTCTATGCGGTGATTCCGAACTACGGCGTCGGCATCATCCTGCTGACGCTGCTCGTGCGCGTCGTGACGCATCCGCTGAACGTTCGCCAGATGAACTCGATGAAGCGCATGAGCGAGCTCCAGCCGAAGGTGCAGGAGCTCCAGAAGAAGTACGCCGACGACAAGCAGCAGCAGTCCGCGGAGATGATGAAGCTCTATCGCGAGGCGGGCGTGAACCCGCTCGGCGGGTGCTTCCCGATCCTGCTGCAGTTCCCGGTCCTGATGGGGCTCTACTACGCGCTGCAGAGCTCGATCGATCTGCGGCAGGCGCCCTTCGTCGGCTGGATCCACGATCTCTCGGCGCCGGAGGCGTTGTTCACGCTTCCTGGGCTCGACCTGCCGGTGCGGCTGCTTCCGATCGTCATGGGTCTCAGCATGGTCGTTCAGCAGAAGCTGACGCCGAGCACGATGGACCCGGCCCAGGCGCGGATGATGATGACGATCATGCCGGTGATGTTCACGTTCATGTTCTACCAGCTGCCTTCGGGCCTCGTGCTCTACTGGTTCGTGAGCAATCTGCTCGCGATCGGCAGCCAGGTGTGGATTCAGCGAGGGCAAAAGACCTCGCCAGCGAGGAGCTAGAGCGATGTACGACGCACGGAGCGAGCTGCACGAGTTCGTGGGGGACGATCGGGGCGAGGCCGTATCGAAGGCCTGCGCATTCTTCGGCGTGGGTGAGGGCGAGCTCGAGGTCGGTGTTCCGTCCCCCGGCGACGTCATGGGCCTCGGCTCGCGGGTCGTCGTGGTCGCGGGCCTCAAGGAGCGCCAGCGGCCTCCGCGGAGCAGTGGGGGGCGTGAGGAGCGCGGCGAGCGCCCGGAGCGCAGCGAGCGACGTGGTCGCGATGGGGACCGCGGGGACCGCGGGGGTCGAGGTGACCGGGATCGTGGGCGTGGGGGCCGGAGCTTCGACGAGGGTGCGCGCGAACCGCGCGAGGCTCGGGAGCCACGCGCGCCCCGCGAGGTGCGCGAGCCGCAGGAGACTCGCGAGCCGCGCGCCGAGGCCGGCGAGCCGTCGGTGGGCACCGCGACCACGCCTCTCAGCCGGATCGGCGAGTTCGTTCAGGGTCTGATCGAGCGCGTCGACGTGGGACCCTTCGAGATCGCCGAGAGCGCCGAGGGTGACGTGATTGCGTTGCAGCTTCGCGGCGCGGCGGCGGCGCGCCTGGGCGAGGGCGACGCACGGGTCGCGGATGCGATCCAGCTCCTCGCGAACCAGGCATCGATGCGGGATGGCGACGCTGCGAAGCGGGTCGTCGTGGAGACCGAGGGTGACGGCGGCGAGGGCCGCGAGCAGCATCTGACGCGGCTCGCCGAGCGAGCGGGCAAGCGCGCGCTGGAGACCGGCCGTGCGGTGGCGATCGACGCGATGAGCCCCCGGGACCGGCGCGTCATCCACGTCGCCCTCCGCGAGACCCCGGACATTGCGACCATGAGCATCGGTGTCGGGCGTTACCGCCAGGTCGTCGTGGTGCCGGCGGGGGCGCCCGAGTACGAGGAGGCCCGCCGCCAGGCCGAGACCACCAGTCGCCGCGAGGACTGACGGGCTCGAGCCTTGGAGCTGGCGTGTTCCACGGGGAACGATCCAGTCGAGGCCCCATTGTTCCACGGGGAACGGTTCAGGCGAGGCTCCGTTGTTCCACGGGGAACGCGGCTGAAGCGATGACACAGCCGGTCGAGGCCGTGCTCCAAGCGGGGCTCGCGGAGCTGGCGTTCCCCGCCGAGCGCTCGGCGCAGGGGCTGCCCGCCCTCGTCCGGTACTGCGAGCTGATCCACACCTGGTCCCAGCGCCTGAACCTGACCGCCCACCCCGATGCAGTCTCGATCGCCGGTCAGCTCGTGCTCGATGCGGTCGCGCTCGAAGGCGTCCTCCCGCCCGCGCGTCGGCTCGTCGACGTCGGCTCGGGGGCCGGCATCCCGGGCATCCCGATCGCGATCCTTCGACCCGGCAGCGCGATCCTGCTGATCGAAGCGCGCGAGCGTCGGCACCACTTCCTCCGGATGGCAATCCGCGAGCTCGGGCTCGAAAACGTGCGGGCGCTCCACGGGCGAGCGGAGGCCCTCGATCCGGAGCCTCACGATTGCGCCGTGGCACAAGCCGCCGGCCAGGCAGCCACCGTGATCGACTGGCTGCTCCGATGGACCGCGCCCCGCGGATCCATCGCGATTCCGATCTCGCCGGACCAGCCGGTGCCGGCAACGCCGCCTTCGATCGCTCGCGCCGAAGTCCGCGCGTACCGAGTCCCGCTTTCGGGGCGCGCGCGCGCTGTCTGGCTCGGGTTTCGCGCGGGCGAATGATGGACGCTCGCGCTCAGCGTGTGGTACCAAACGAGCGTCCCCCGAAACCCAACCCCCCAGGTCGCCGACGGATCGGACCGATGAGCCGAAGCCGCGTACTTGCCGTCGTGAACCAGAAGGGCGGGGTGGGCAAGACCACGACCGCGGTGAATCTCGCCGCGTCGCTCGCCGCCAGCGAGCGCCGGACGCTCCTGATCGATCTCGATCCCCAGGCCAACGCGAGCAGCGCATTCGGGGTCGTCGCGCCCGAGCGGCAGATCTACGACGCGCTGATCGGCAGCTGCGCGCTGAAAGACGTCCTCGCCGCCACCGAGCTCGAGTTCCTTCGGGTGGCGCCGTCGGGACGCGATCTCGTCGGCGCGGAGATCGAGCTCGTCGGGCTCGAGGATCGCGAGCGTCGCCTCGCCCTGGCTCTCGAGGCGATCCGCGATGAGTTCGATTACGTGCTGATCGACTGCCCGCCCTCGCTCGGCCTCCTCACGCTGAACGCCCTGACTGCGGCCGACGGCGTGCTGATCCCGCTCCAATGCGAGTACTACGCGCTCGAAGGCCTGGCGCGCCTGACGGAGACGATCGAGCTCGTAAAGCGTGGCTTGAACCCCCCACTCGAGCTCGTCGGCATCGTGTTCACGATGGTGGACGCGCGGAACAGCCTCGCGAACCAGGTCATGAGCGAGGTGCGCGCCCACTTCGGCGGGAAGGCCTTCGAGACCGTGGTCCCGCGCAACGTCCGCCTCTCGGAAGCGCCGAGCCATGGCAAGCCGATCCTGCTCTACGACGTGCGGTCGAAGGGCGCTGTCAGCTATCTGCGGCTCGCCGAGGAGCTGATCCGTCGCACCGAAGAGCCGTCCCCGCAGCGCGACTCCGCGCTGACAACAAGGAGTGTCGGATGACCACGCGGCGGAGCGCCCTCGGGCGCGGCCTCGGCGCACTGATTCCCTCCGCGGGCCCGAAGCTCGAAGAGGTCGCACCGCCCCAGACCGGCGGTGCTCTCGAGCTCGAGATCTCGCGCATCGATCCCAACCCCGACCAGCCGCGCCGCGTGTTCGACCCGGTGCAGCTCGCGCGCCTCGCCGACTCCGTCCGGCGTCACGGCGTGCTGCAGCCCGTCGTCGTGCGCCGCGCCGCGGAAGGACGCTACGAGCTGCTCGTCGGTGAGCGCCGCTGGCGCGCCGCCCAGGCCGCAGGCCGCACGACCATCCCCGCCGTCGTCGCCGACGTCGCGCCCCAGGACCGCCTCGAGCTCGCGCTGATCGAGAACGTGCAGCGTCACGACCTGAACCCGATCGAGCTCGCGCTCGCCTTCCGTGCGCTCTCCGACTCGGGCCTGACCCAGGAGGAGATCGGCGTCCGCGTCGGCTTCGACCGCTCGAGCGTCGCGAACCATCTCCGCCTGCTCGAGCTCGCGCGCGAGCTCCAGGGCGACGTCGAGTCCGGTCGCCTCTCCATGGGACACGCGAAAGCGTTGCTCCAGCTCCCGAACCCGGAGCGGCGGCGGCACCTGCGCGACGTGATCTGCCAGCAGGACCTCTCGGTGCGCGCGGCGGAAGAGGCGGCCCGCCGCCTCGCGGGCCCCGAAGCGCGCCGGCGCCCCGCGCGCCCGGCCGCAGGCCCCGCGGCAGACCCGAACCTCGCGCGCCTCACGGACGCCCTCCGAGACCGCCTGAAGACCCGCGTCCGCATCAGCGGCACGGCCGATCGCGGCCGCGTCGAGATCGAGTACTTCGGGGCCGCAGAGCTCGATCGCATCCTGAACGAGATCCTCGGGGGCGGCTTTTGAGCACGGATGCGAGCGCCGGCGCCGTCCCGAGCGTCCTCGCGCCGGACGCCGTGTTCGAGGGCGTGCTCTCGTTCCGGGGCGCCGTCCGGATCGAAGGCCGCCTGAAGGGCGACATCATCGCGACCGGCACCCTCCACATCGAGGAAGGCGCGGTGGTGCAGGGGCGGGTGGAGGTGGACGATCTCGTGGTCGCGGGCGCGCTCGAGGGACAGGTTGTCGCACGGCGGCGCCTCGAGCTTCGCGCCACGGCGCGGGTCGCGGCCGATCTCCAGACCCCGCGCCTCGCGCTCGCGGAGGGCTGCATCCTCGACGGCCGCTGCCGGACCGGCAGCCGGAACCCGCCGAAGTCGGCCGAAAAGACCGCCTCCGCGCCTTGAACTCACAGCGGGCTATGCAACCATTGCCGCCGCTTTCGGCGGGCCTGGTCGCGTCCGACGCGCGCAGCCCTTCGTTCGCTTCAAGCACGGATCGCTTCAAGCAAGCCCGAAGCTCCGAGCAGCCTGCGCCAAGCGCGTTCGGAGCAGCGCGGATCGCACGTTTACGCGCCGCGCGGCGACCCGAGGAGAAAAAGAAGCATGACGACCGATCGTCTGCGCCGGCCCCTCGTCGTGTGCTGCGCCGCCGCGACGATGCTGGAAGCGGCACCGGCGCACGCCGCCGAAGGCCTGAACCTGCTCCCCGAGCCCGCCGTGCTGGTGGCGCTCCTCGTCCTGTTCGCCCTCCTCGTGCCCGTCCTGAACGCCGTCCTGTTCAAGCCGATCCTGCGCGTGCTCGACGAGCGCGAGCAGCGCATCGACGGCGCCCGCCGCCGGGCGGAGGAGCTGACCCGCCAGGCCGAGCGCACCCTGCAGCAGTACGAGACCAGCGTTCGCGAGGCGCGCACGAGCGCCGAGGCCCATCGCAAGCAGACCCTCGAGCGTGCCCAGCGCCAGCAGGCGACGGTCGTCGCCGACGAGCGCGGCAAGGCGGAGCAGACCCTGGAGCGCACGCGCAGCGAGGTCGGCAGCGCCCTCGCCGGCGCCCGGGCCGAGCTCCAGTCCCAGGCGCGGGAGCTCGCACGCGAAGTCGCCGCCCGCGTGCTCGGGCGGGCGCTCTGATGCGCGCGCCGCGCGGCCTCCTCACGCTGGCGCTCCTGCTCGCGCCCACGATCGCCTTCGCCACCGAGGGCGCCGGGCACGGCGAGTCGCACGGCCCGAGCGGCATGACGCTCGTCTGGCAGGGCGTGAACCTGCTGATCCTGATCGGCGTGATCGTCTATTTCGGACGCGGCCCGGTCCGCGACTACTTCGCCGCCCGGCGCCGCGAGATCGGCGAGAACCTCGACCGCGCCGCCGCGCTCCTGGGCGAGGCCGAGGCCAAGGTGCGCGACTGGGAGCGCCGGATGACGCAGCTCGACGCGGAGGTCGGCGAGATCCGACGCAGCACCCGCGAGCGCGCAGAGGCCGAGAGCCAGCGCATCCTCGCGGATGCCGAGGCGTCCGCTGCACGCATCCGCAGCGACGCCACGACCGCCGTCGACCAGGAGCTGCGGCGCGCCCGCGCGTCGCTGCGCGCCGAGGCCACGCAGCTCGCCGTCGACCTCGCCGCCGACCTGCTGCGCGAGAACGTGGGCGAGCCCGACCGCAAGCGCCTCGTGGACGAGTTCATCGCGCAGGTCGAGAGCGCCCCCGCGGCGTCGGCCAGGAGCTGAGATCGCCCCATGCCGAAGTCCGCCGCCGCCCGCCGCTACGCCAAGGCCTTGTTCTCGCTCGCCCAGGAAGAGGGCCGGATCGACGCCGTGCGCGGCGAGATTGCCGGCCTTGCGAAGCTGCTCGAAGAGAGCGCGGAGCTGCGCGACGTGCTGTTCCGCCCGCTCCATCCCGTGGCGCAGCGCAAGGCGGTGCTCGCGGACGTCGGGCAGCGCGTGGGCCTGAGCCCGACCGTCCGCCACTTCCTCGCGCTGCTGCTCGATCACGGCCGGATGAGCCAGTTCTTCGAAGCTCGCCTCGAGCTCGAGCGCCTCGCGGCCGAGGCCGCGGGCCGGCTCGACGCCGAGGTCGTCGCCGCCGCCGACCTCGCGCCCGATCAGCTCGAGCGCCTGCGCCGCGCGCTCTCCGCACGCACGCGGCGCGACGTGCAGCTCCAGGTTCGCATCGACCCGTCGATCCTCGGCGGGGTCGTCGCCAAGGTGGGCGACCTCGTGTTCGACGGCAGCCTCCGCACGCAGCTCGGCCAGCTGCGCGCGACTCTCATGAAGGGACGCTGAGCATGGACATCCGACCCGGCGAGATCACCGACATCCTCCGCAAGGAGATCAAGGAGTACGGCCGCGAGGTCGACATCTCCGAGACCGGCACCGTGCTCTCGATCGGCGACGGCATCGCGCGCGTCTACGGCCTCGAGAAGGCGATGGCCGGCGAGCTCGTCCTCTTCCCCGGCGACGTCACCGGCATGGTGCTGAACCTGGAGGAAGACAACGTCGGCATCGCCGTCATGGGCAACGCCGAGCACGTGCGCGAGGGAGACCTCGTGCGCCGCACCAGCCGCATCGTCGAGGTGCAGGTGGGCGAGGCGCTGCTCGGCCGCGTGGTCGACGCGCTCGGCAACCCGATCGACGGCAAGGGTCCGATCGTTTCCAAGGAGACGCGCCGGGTCGAGCTGAAGGCGCCCGGCATCGTGACGCGGAAGAGCGTGCACGAGCCGCTCCAGACCGGCATCAAGGCGATCGACGCCATGACGCCGATCGGCCGAGGCCAGCGCGAGCTCATCATCGGCGACCGCCAGACCGGCAAGACGGCGATCGCGATCGACACGATCATCAACCAGAAGAACACGGACGTGTTCTGCATCTACGTCGCGATCGGCCAGAAGCAGTCGACCGTGGCGCAGGTGGTCGAGAAGCTCGCGCAGCACGGCGCCATGGAGTACACGATCGTGGTGGCCGCCACGGCCAGCGAGCCCGCGCCGCTGCAGTTCATCGCACCCTACACCGGCTGCACGATGGGCGAGTGGTTCCGCGACAACGGCAAGCACGCGCTGATCGTGTACGACGACCTCTCGAAGCAGGCCGTCGCCTACCGCCAGCTCTCGCTGCTGCTGCGCCGCCCGCCGGGCCGCGAGGCGTTCCCGGGCGACGTGTTCTACGTGCACTCGCGCCTGCTCGAGCGCGCCGCGAAGCTGAACGACTCGCTCGGCGCGGGCAGCCTCACGGCGCTGCCGATCATCGAGACCCAGGCCGGCGACGTGTCGGCGTACATCCCGACCAACGTCATCTCGATCACCGACGGCCAGATCTTCCTCGAGACCGACCTCTTCAACTCGGGCGTGCGGCCCGCCATCAACGTCGGCATCTCGGTGTCGCGCGTGGGCGGCGCTGCGCAGACGAAGGCCATGAAGTCGGTCGCCGGCCAGCTCAAGCTGAGCCTGGCGCAGTACCGCGAGATGGCGGCGTTCGCGCAGTTCGGCAGCGACCTCGACAAGGCAACCCAGGAGCAGATCGCGAACGGCTCGCGGCTCACCGAGATGCTGAAGCAGCCGCAGTACCGGCCGCTCTCCTTCGAACGCCAGGTGGTCGCGATCTACTCCGCAACTCCCCAGGAGTCGCGGCCGTCGTGGGTGCGCAACCTCGCCGTCGACGACATCGGCCGCTACGAGAGCGAGATGCTCGCCTACCTCGATCAGCGCCACGCCGGCATCCTCGAGGCGATCCGCAGCAGCGGGAAGCTCGAGGACGACGTGAAGGCGAAGCTGAACGCCGCCCTCGACGACTTCGCGAAGGTGTTCCAGCCGTCGAAGGCGGCGAGCTGATCCGTGGCCAGCCTGCGCGACATCCGTCGCCGCATCGTCAGCGTCAAGAAGACGCAGCAGATCACCCGCGCCATGCGGATGGTCGCGGCGGCGAAGCTGCGTCGGGCGCAGGAGCGCATCCTCGCGGCGCGGCCCTATGCGGACAAGATGCGCGCGACGCTCGCCGAGGTGGCCGCCGCCACGCGTGACGCCGAGCATCCGCTGCTGGCGCGGCGCGAAGCGAACGCGAAGGTCGAGCTCGTCGTGGTCGCGTCCGATCGCGGCCTGGCCGGTGCTTTCAACGCCAACGTCCTGAAGCACACGCAGCGGGTCATCGCGGAGCTCGAGGCGGCGGGCCGCGAGGTGACACTCTCCCTGGTAGGACGCAAGACGATCGACTTCTTCCGCCGCCGCCGACCGAAGCAGATCCGCGCCCAGCGTGTCTTCGGAGAGGCGAGCCTCGGCCGCGCGATCGAGCTTGCACAGGAGGTCTCGGCGGACTTCCTCGCGGGCGAGGCCGACGAGGTCGTGATCATCTTCAGCGAGTTCGTGTCTGCGATGACGCAGACGCCCCGCGACGTGCGACTGCTGCCCTTCGCGCCCGAGACCACGTCGGCCGACGCGCCGGCGAAGGCGCCGTTCTCGGCCGAGCCCGACCTCGACACGCTGCTCGCGACGCTCGTTCCGAAGGCGCTGGAGATCGAGATCTACCGCGGGCTGCTCGAGAGCCAGGCCGGCGAGTACGCCGCGCGCATGGCCGCGATGGAGTCGGCGACGCGCAACAGCGAAGAAATGATCGGAAACCTCACCCTCAAGTTCAATCGCGCGCGGCAGGCGGCGATCACGCGCGAGCTCATCGAGATCATCACGGGAGCCGAGGCCCTCTAGGGCCCCGCGCGACCGCCAGGAGAGGAAGCATGGCGCACAACGGTTCGCAGGCAGCGGCCCCCGGGAAGATCCTCCAGGTGACGGGTCCCGTCGTCGACGTGGAGTTCCCGCCCGGGCAGCTCCCCGAGATCATGACCGCCCTGCGCGTCACGAACGCGAACATCGACGACCGCGCCGACAATCTCGTGCTCGAGGTGGCGACGCACCTCGGTGAGAACACCGTGCGCACGATCGCGATGGACACGACGGACGGCCTCGTCCGCGGCCAGAGTGTGAAGAACACCGGCGCCGAGATCCTGGTGCCCGTCGGTCCGAAGACCCTCGGCCGCATCATGAACGTGATCGGCGAGCCGGTGGACGAGCGCGGCCCGATCGGCAGCGACAAGAGCCTCCCGATCCACCGCCCGGCGCCGGAGTTCGTGGACCAGTCGTCCTCCACCGAGGCGCTCGAGACCGGCATCAAGGTCGTGGACCTGATCGCGCCCTACCCGAAGGGTGGCAAGATCGGCCTCTTCGGCGGCGCCGGCGTGGGCAAGACGGTCGTCATCCTCGAGCTGATCAACAACATCGCGAAGCAGCACGGCGGCTACTCGGTGTTCGGCGGCGTGGGCGAGCGCACGCGCGAGGGCAACGACCTCTGGCACGAGATGGCCGACGCGAAGCTCAGCGACGGCACGACCGTGCTCGAGAAGTGCGCGCTGGTGTTCGGCCAGATGAACGAGCCGCCGGGCGCCCGCGCCCGCGTCGGTCTTTCGGCCCTCACCGTCGCCGAGTACTTCCGCGACGACGAGGGCAAGGACGTGCTCCTCTTCATCGACAACATCTTCCGCTTCACGCAGGCGGGCTCCGAGGTGTCGGCGCTCCTCGGCCGCATCCCGTCGGCCGTGGGCTACCAGCCGACCCTCGCGACGGACATGGGCGAGCTGCAGGAGCGCATCACCTCGACCAAGCGCGGCTCGATCACGTCGGTGCAGGCGATCTACGTGCCCGCAGACGACCTGACCGACCCGGCGCCGGCGACGGCCTTCGCGCACCTCGACGCCACCACCGTGCTCTCGCGCCAGATCGCCGAGCTCGGCATCTACCCCGCGGTGGATCCGCTCGACTCGACGAGCCGCATCCTCGACCCGCAGGTCGTGGGCGAGGAGCACTACAACGTGGCGCGCGCAGTGCAGCGCGTGCTGCAGAAGTACAAGGACCTCCAGGACATCATCGCGATCCTCGGCATGGACGAGCTCAGCGAGGAGGACAAGCTGACGGTGGCGCGCGCGCGCAAGCTTCAGCGCTTCCTGTCGCAGCCCTTCCACGTCGCCGAGCAGTTCACGGGCGCGGCCGGCAAGTACGTGCCGCTCGCCGAGACCATCCGCGGCTTCAAGGAGATCCTCGAGGGCAAGCACGACGATCTGCCCGAGCAGGCGTTCTTCATGGTCGGCGGGATCGACGAGGCGGTCGAGAAGGCGAAGAAGCTCGTCTGATGGCGCTCGAGCTCCACATCGTGACGCCCGAGGGCGAGGTCGTCCGCGGTCCCGTCCAGTCGGTCGTGCTCCCCGGCACCGAGGGCGACTTCGGCGTGCTGCCGGGGCACGAGCGCTTCCTCGCGCCGCTGCGCATCGGCGAGATCGAGGTGAAGCGGATGGATGGCCAGGTCTACTATGGCGCCATCGCGGGCGGCTTCGTCGAGATCTCCGACGATCACGTGGTGGTGATGGTCGACGCCTGCGAGCGCGCCGAGAACATCGACGTGGCGCGCGCGCAGCGCGCGAAGGCCCACGCCGAGGAAGCGCTCGAGAGCCTGAAGCGCGAGACCGCCGACTCCACGTCCTTCAGGGTGCAGGAGCACGCGCTGCAGCGCGCGCTGATCCGGATCCAGGTCGCGGCGAAGAGCCACGGCCTCTGAGACGGCGCACCCGGCGCCGCCGGACGCTCAGCCCTTCTTGCCGCCCTTCGAGCCACCGACCGGCGTCGCCTTGAGCCGCGCCTTCCCGTCCTCGACCACGACGCGGAATTTCACGGTCTCGCAGCCGAGCTGGGAGCGCAGCGCGCTCTCCTGCTTCGCGATCGCCTTCTGCAGCTTCTCGCGCGTGAGCGACGCGACGTCCTGGCCGGTGCTGCGCATCGCCTCGCGGTAGGACTCGAAGAGATCGGGCTCCGCCGGCGCGGCCTTTTCGGGCGCGATGGCGGGCGCCGCCGCGGCGGCCTTCGCGTCCTCGACGGCCGCCGCGGCGCTCGCGTGCTTCGAGCCCGCGCGCCGCCGCTCGCGCTCCATGCGCTCGCGCTCGTGCAGATCCGCCTTGAAGAGATGCCGCTTGTAGGTGCCCTCTTCGATCTTGCGCAGCGTCTCGTCCCACTGGCGCTTGAGCGCGAAGAAGCGGCTCGTGAGCGAGTTGAACTTGAAGCGCATCGCCGTGTTCTGGATGGGCATCTGCGAGTAGTAGGTGAAGAGCTTCTGCACCTCGGCGCGCGCCATCACCGGCTCGCGCGGGCGGTTGCCGATGAAGTACTGGTCGTAGTCGAGGCGCAGCGTGTTGAGCTTGCCCTCGATCATCCCGATGTCGTCTTCGATCGGCACGCCGGCACTCCTCCCGGGAGAATTCGGTCTTCCCCGGCTGCGCCTTGAGGCGAACGCCCGCCCTCCGCGGCCGGCAACGAGGCCGCAGCGAGCCGGCAACCGTCGCCGCGATCGGTAGACTGCGCGGGCGTGTCGCGCCGACTCCTGCAGCCCGCTGCATTGCTCGACCCCGAGCGCGAGGCGCCCGTAGAGGGCGCGCTGCTGCTCGAGGGCGGGCGCATCGAGGCGGTGCTCGCCGGCCCCGCGGCGGCACGGGTCGAGGCCGAGCGGGTTCCGCTCCCCGGCGTGCTGCTCGCGCCCGGCTTCCTCGACCTCCACTACCACGGCGCCTTCGTGTTTCCGCCGATCGCCGCGGCGGGCGATGCGGTCGCCCGCAGCTCGGCGGAGCTCGTCCGCCATGGCACGACGGCCTTCCTCGCGACCACGGTCGCCTTGCCCCAGCCCGATCTCGTAGCCCTGGTCGAGGCGCTGGCCCGGCGCGTCGACGCCGGGGGCCTGCCCGGTGCGCAGGCGATCGGGATCCATCTCGAGGGGCCGTGGATCGATCCGCGTGCGGCGGGGGCGCAGCCCGAGGCGGGGATCCGGGCGGTCTCCATGCCCGAGGTCGAGGCCGTGCTCTCCGCCGCCGCAGGCACGGCGCGCCTCGTGACGTTCGCGCCCGAGGTCGAGGGCGCGGCTGCGCTGCTCGAAGCGCTCGCGCGCCGCGGCGTCGTCCCCGCGATCGGCCACTCGCTGGCGCAGGCCGAGAGCCTCGAGCGCGCCGTCGCCGGCGGCGCTCGCCACGTGACGCACCTCTTCAACGCGATGGGCGGCCTGCACCATCGCGAGCGCGGGGTCGCAGGCTTCGCCCTCGCGGACGACCGCCTCTCCTGCGACGTGATCTGCGACGGCGCCCACGTCCATCCCGACGTCGTGCGCGTGGCCGCGCGGGCGAAGCGCGAGCGCCTGGTGCTGATCACGGACCGCGTCGAGCTCGCCGCGGCGGGCGCACCCGCCGCGGGCGCCTACGGCGCGGGCGGTCTCCATGACGACGGCGTGGCCGTCCGCTTCGTGGACGGTCGCCTGGCGGGAAGTAGCCTGACCCTTGACCGCGCCGCGCGAAACTTTCGTGCGTGGACGGGCGCGAGCCAGCTCGAGGCCGTCGCGGCCTGCACGCTGCGGCCGGCGCGCGTGCTCGGCTGCGAGGGCGAGCGCGGCACGCTGCGACCGGGCGCGCGCGCGGACTTCGCCGTGCTCGAGCCCGACGGCGCCGTGCGCGAGACGTGGATCGGAGGCGAGCGAGTCCACACCACGAGGTGATCCATGCGAGAGCCCGTCGCGTCCCTGATCGAAGGCGGCTTCTGGCACCGGCTGATGAGCGCCGCGCGGCTCGAGCGCACGCCCCACCTGCTCGCACCGCGCCGGGCCGCGGCGCTCGCCTTCGTGGCGTGGATCCCCCTGCTCGTGCTCACCGCGCTCGACGGCACGACGCAGACGGGCGTCACGCTCCCCTTCTTCCATGACCTCGCGGCACACGCGCGCTGCCTGATCGCGATTCCCGTGCTCGTCTTCGGCGAGGCGATGCTCGCCGGGCGCCTGCGGCCAGCGGCGGAGCAGTTCCGCAGCTCGGGGCTGATCGGCGAAGACGCCGAGCCCGCCTTCGAGGCCGCGCTCGCCAAAATGCGCCATCGCGTGCGGCAGCCGTGGCCGGAGCTCGTCCTGCTCGCCTTCGCCTTTTCCCTGCCCTGGATCACCTACGACGGCGGGATCGGGGACGAGCTCACGAGCTGGCGCACGCGCAGCGGGAGCGACGGCGTCGCGCTCACGGCCGCGGGCCAGTGGTTCCGCCTGGTGTCGATCCCGCTCGGGGTCTTCCTCGCGCTGCGCTGGCTCTGGTGGCTCGCGGTCTGGAGCGGCTTCCTGCGCGCCGTGGCGTCGCTGCCGCTGCGCTACGTGCCGGCTCACCCCGATGGCCACGGTGGAGTCGCCTTCGTCGCGACTGCGCAGGCCGCGTGGATGCCTCTCCCCTTCGCCGTCGCCGTCGTGCTCGGCTCCGGCGCGGCGCTGCGCATCCTCGTGGGCAGCCACACGCTGCCCGAGTTCTACGCCGCGCTCGGGACCTTCGTCGCGCTCGCGGTCGCGGTGCCGCTCGCGCCGCTCGTGGTGTTCGCGCCGCCGCTGGCGGCGGTCAAGCGCGCTGCGATCCTTGCCTATGGCCGCGTCGCGAGCCATGCCGGCCGGCGCTTCGACGAGAAGTGGATCGTGAGCGGCGCCGGCGATGACGCGGCGGCGCTGCTCGAGACCGGCGACACCTCGATGATCTGCGACTACGGCGATGTCTTCGACCGCGTGCGCAAGCTCTCGCCGATCCCGATCGAGCGCACTTCGGTCGTTCCCCTCGCGATCGCCGCAGCGCTTCCGCTTCTCCCGCTCGCGCTCACCGTCTGGCCGCTCGACGTGATCGTGAAGCAGCTCCTCGGAATCCTGCTCTGAGGCGAGGTGGGCGCTAGGGCTCGGGCGTGCAGGGGAGCATGCGAAGCAACGCCGCCGAGAGGTTCGCCCGGCAGCGCCACTCGAGGGAGGTCCCGCCCATCACCGGCTGCGGGACGAGCCGCAGCACGGAGTAGTCGCCGACCTCGCTCGTGAGCCGCGCGACGATCACGCCGCCGAGCTCGAACGAGACGCCCGCGATCACCGAGCTCGTGAGCTCCGCCGCGTCGAGGCCGACGTCCGCGGGGCTCGCCGGCCACTCGCCGTTCACGAGGTAGTGCTCGGTCATCATGGTCTTGATGGGGGCGAGCTGCGCGAGCGCCGTCGCGAGCTTCGCGCGGAGCAGGGTCTGGCGCTCGGCGACGGCCGCCGATGCGTCCGCTGGTCCGCTCGGCTCCAGGGCGGCCGCGCCGTCGTCGGCTTCGCTCTCGCTGGCGGAGGCCGGCGCGAGCGATAGCCCGAGTCCGAGCGCCAGCAGCCCGGCGGCGAGTGGACGGATCGAAAGGCGCATCGAGGCTCGGATCGGTTCGTCGCGGCGGGGGCTGAAGCGGTCTTCCCAGCGGATCAGCCGCAGCGCCCGAGCAGCGTCTCCACGTCGATCGCGTCCGCCGCGGGTGTCGCCCCGGGCGCGAGCGGCGGGATCTCGCCCACGATCAGCGTCCCGAGCTCGCTCCGCAGCCAGGCCAGGTTCTTTGCGTCCGCGGCGGAGAGCGCGCCGTCGCCGTGGGAGATCACGACGCCCGCGATGCGAAGGCCACGCGCGCGCGCTGCGTCGAGGGTCAGGTGGGTGTGGTTCAGCGTGCCGAGCCGCGCGCGCGCGACGACGACGAGCGGCAGCGCGAGGTCGCGCGCGAGATCCGCCATCGTGTAGCCGGCGGCGATCGGGACGAGCAGTCCGCCCGCGCCCTCGACCAGGGTGAACGTGTGGGCGGCAATGGCCGCGCGGAGGTTCGTGAGCACGCGCTCGATCGAGACGTCGTGGCCGGCCTCGACGGCGGCCACGCTCGGCGCCGCCGGCAGCGGAAGCGCGACCGGGCAGATCGCGTCGAGCGGCTCTCGAGAGCCTGCGGCCTCGCGCAGCGCCTGCGCGTCGAGGGGGCCATCCGCGCCGACGCCGGTCTCGATCGGCTTGCGCACGGCGACATCCAGCCCGCGCGCACGCAGGGCGCGCACGATCGCGCAGCCGACGAGCGTCTTGCCGACGCCCGTGTCGGTGCCGGTGACGAAGCAGCCCGCGCCCGACACGCCTCGCGCGTTGCGCTTCTCGCGCGCTTGCGGCTCGCCACGGGCTGACAAGTGCGTCACACCGCGGCGAGCGCCCGCGGCAGCTCCTCGGCGACGGCGTCGGCGAGCGCGTCGATCTCGTCGCCGCGGTGGCTCGACATAGGCGTGATGCGGAGCCGCGCCGTTCCCTCGGGCACCGACGGATGCCGGATGCCCTGGGCGTAGAACCCGCGCGCGAGCATTTGCTCGCAGAGTGCCATCGTGGTCTCGTTCGCACCGACGACGACGGGCACGATGTGCGTGACGCTCGGCGCGGTCGAGATGCCGTGGACGCCGAGGCGCGCACGCAGGCGCGCGGCGTTCGCGGCCAGCCGCTCGCGCCGCTCCGGCTCGCGCTGCACGATCGCCAGCGCCGCGCGCGCCGCCGCGACCTGGGGCGGCGCGAGGGCGCAGGTGAAGATGAAGCTCCGCGCCGCGTTCACGAGCAGCTCGCGCAGCTTCGCCGAGCCCGCGACGAAAGCGCCGAAGGAGCCGAAGGTCTTGCCCAGCGTGCCGACGAAGACGTCGACGCCGTCCTCGGCGCCGAGCAGCTCCGCCGCGCCGCGCCCGTTCGCGCCGAGCGTCCCGCAGCCGTGGGCGTCGTCGAGCAGCACGATCGCGCCGTGGCGATGGGCGACGCGCGCCATCTCGCGCAGCGGCGGCAGGTCGCCGTCCATGCTGTAGACGCCGTCGAGGGCGAGCAGCATGCGCCGGCCGCGCCCCGAGGCGCTTGCGCACTCGCGCTGAAGCAGCCGCTCGAGCGCGTCCACGTCGCCATGGGGGAAGACGCGTGTCTCGGCGCGCGAGAGCCGGCAGCCGTCTACGATCGAGGCGTGGTTCAGCGCGTCCGAGAGCACGAGGTCGCCGGGCCGCACCAGGCTCGGGATCACGCCGACGTTCGCCATGTAGCCGGTGCTGAATGCGAGCGCGGCCTCGACGCCGAGGAAGCGCGCGAGCTCCACCTCGAGGGCCTCGTGCAGGTCGAGGTTCCCGCAGATCAGGCGCGAGCCGCCCGCCGCGCAGCCGTGCGTGCGCGCCGCCTCGGCCGACGCCTCGACCACCTCCGGGTGATGCGCGAGGTCGAGATAGTTGCTGCCCGCGAAGTGGAGGACGCTCTTTCCGTCGACCTCCATGCGCGGGCCCTGGGGCCCCGCGAGCCGGCGCATGCGACGCCAGGTGCCGCGGGCGCGGATCGCGTCCAGGGTCTCGTCGGCGATCGCGTCGACGAGGGAGCCGCCCACGGCTAGCGCCCGACGCCCCGCGTCTCGCGCGCGATCTCGGGCTTGATCGTCGGGGCGGCGCCGCCGAGCCGGAAGCCCGCACCCGCGCCTTCGAAAGCCTCGCGCTCGTAGGCCGGGTTGCCGTCCACCTCGAAGCCCGCGTCGCGGATCATGCGGTAGGTCTCGACGATCGCGTCACCGCGGGTCGTGAGGTAGCCCTCGACGAAGAGCGAGTTCGCCGGCCAGAGGCAGAGCGGGTTCAGCGAGCGGAGATGCCCCTCGCGTCCGCCCGCGGCCCGGATCTCGGCGCGCGGGTTCACGAGGCGCATCAGCGCCAGCGCGCGCAGGCAGCGCTGCGGCGTGAGCGAGCCGTCGGAGAGCACCTGGTTCCCCTCGATCGGGATCAGGAAGTTCACCGGGATCGACGGCACCTCGAGCTCGCGCAGCTTGAAGGCGACCTCGATCACGTCGTCGCTCTGCTCGCCCATGCCGAGGATCAGGCCGCTGCACGAGTCGATGCCGTGCTTCTTCGCGGCAGCGAGGGTGTTCACGCGGTCGGCGTAGGTGTGGGTCGAGCAGATCTCGCCGTAGTGCGACTCGCTCGTGTTCAGGTTGTGGTTCAGGCGGTCGAGGCCCGCTTCGGCGAGGATGCGCGCCTTCTCGTCGTCGAGCAGGCCGACGGAAAGGCAGACCCCGATCGGGAAGCGCTGCTTCACGCCGCGGATCAGCTCGGCGAGCTTCTGCGTGCGCTCGAGGGTCGGGCCACGACCCGACAACACCATGCAGTAGCGGGTCGCACCGGCGCGCGCCGCGTGCTCGGCCTCGGCGAAGATCTCCTCGTCGCTCTTCATCGCGTACTTCCGGATCGCCGCGGTCGAGTCCTTGTTCTGCGCGCAGTAGCCGCAGTCCTCGGGGCAGAGCCCGTTCTGCACGTTGTTCAGGATGTGGACCATCACCTTGTTGCCGAAGTGCTTGCGGCGCGGGAGCGAGGCGGCGTGGAGCAGCGGCAGCAGCTCGACGTCGTCGCCGTCGAGGATCCAGCGCGCGTCGGCGGTCGAGACGGGCTCGTCGCGCAGCGCGCGCGCGGCCAGGTCGGCGTACTTCTGGAACAAGGGGGACCTCCGGAGTCGGTGGGAACGGCTTCGGGCGCAGGCTCGCTAGGCGGCCGCGGCCTGTCAACCGTCGTTCGCAGGTCCGGTTGACGGGATCGCCCGCTACCGTGCGGGCCGATGGCCAGGGCTCGCTCGATCCATGCCTGCACGCAGTGCGGCGCCCAGGCGCCGCGCTGGCTCGGGCGCTGCCCCGAGTGCGGGGCCTGGAACAGCCTGGTCGAGGAGGCCGTCGGCGGGAGCCGGCCCGCGGCCGCTTCGGGCGCGCTCGGGATCGCCGCACCGACGGGCGGTCCGGCTCCCGCCGCGATCCCCCTGCGCGAGATCGAGTCCGGCTCGGCGCCGCGCCTGCCCTGCGGCCTCGACGAGGTCGACCGCGTGCTCGGCGGCGGACTCGTCCCGGGCAGCGTGCTCCTGCTCGGCGGCGAGCCGGGCATCGGCAAGTCGACCCTCGCGCTCCAGATCGCGGCGCGGGTCGCGGATCCCGCGCGTCCGGGCGGCGCGCGGCCGGTGCTCTACGTGAGCGGCGAGGAGAGTCCCGAGCAGGTGCGGCTCCGAGCCGAGCGCCTCGGCGCCGCGGCCCAGGAGATCTACCTGCTCCCCGAGACCCGGGTCGAGGCCCTGGTCGAGCCGTGGAAGAAGCTGCGCCCGGCGCTCGTGCTGGTGGACTCGATCCAGACCCTGCGCACCGAGCGCATCGAGTCGGCGGCGGGCTCCGTCGCCCAGGTGCGCGAGAGCGCGGCGATGCTCGCGGCGCTCGCGAAGAGCGAGGGCACCGCGCTGCTCCTGATCGGCCACGTCACCAAGGAGGGCACTCTCGCCGGGCCGCGCGTGCTCGAGCATCTCGTGGACGTCGTGCTCGGCTTCGAGGGCGAGCGCGCGCATCCGTTCCGCGTGCTGCGCGCCTCCAAGAATCGCTTCGGCTCGACCTCCGAGATCGGCGTCTTCCACATGGGCGAGGCCGGGCTCGAGGCGGTCGCGAACCCGAGCGAGGTCTTCCTCGCCGAGCGCCGGCCCGGCGCACCGGGCTCGTGCATCGTGCCCGTGCTCGAGGGCTCGCGCCCGATGCTGGTCGAGCTGCAGACGCTGGTCGCGCCGGCCGGCTACGGCACGGCGCGACGCACCTGCCTCGGCATCGACGACGGTCGCGTGGCGCTGCTGCTCGCGGTGCTCGACCGCGCCGGCGTCGATCTCGTCTCGCGCGACGTCTACGTGAACGTGACCGGCGGTGTGCGCGTGATCGAGCCCGCCGCCGACCTCGGGCTGGTGCTGGCGCTCGCCTCGAGCCGGCTCGACGTCGCGCTGCCACCCGACACGGCCGCGTGTGGCGAGGTCGGCCTCGGCGGCGAGGTGCGCCGGGTCGGCCGCCTCGACCTGCGGCTGCGGGAGGCCGCGCGCCTCGGTTTCCGCCGCGTGCTCATCCCGGAGCTGCGCGAGGGCACGCCCGCGCTCGCGGGCGCCGAGGCGATCCCGGTGCGCGACGTCGCGGACGCCGTGGCCTGGCTGCGGTGCGAAGGGGCGCGCGTCCGCTCGCGCGAGCCCCTTCGCAGCCCCGACACCGGCCTGTGAACGGTCGTTAACCCTGTGGATTCATTGTGATTTTTTTCGCCCGACGCTTTGACACCCGAAATTCCGGCGGCTAGGCTCGACGCGATGCCGGACGCTCCCCCCTTCCCGCGCCACGTCGCAGCACGCCCCGACGTCTTCGCCGCCGCCCTTGCGACCCTCGGCGACGGCCTCGGCCAGGTCGAGCGCGCGATGGCGCAGCAGGTCGACTCGGAGGTCCAGCTCGTCGGCGCGATCGGCGAGCACGTGCTCTCGGCGGGCGGCAAGCGCATCCGCCCCGCGCTGCTCATGCTCTGCGCCGAGCTCTGCGGCTACACGGGACCGCGTCGGGTGCAGGTCGCCGCCGCGGTCGAGCTGCTGCACAGCGCGACCCTGCTCCACGACGACGTGGTCGACCTCTCTCCCCTGCGCCGCGGGCGGCCCTCTGCCAACGCGGTCTGGGGAAACCGGCGCGCCGTGCTGGTCGGCGACTACTGCTACGCGCGTGCGTCCAGCATGATCGTCGAGGACGGCGATCTCGAGATCCTGTGGATCTTCTCGAACACGATCCGGTCGATGGCGGAGGGCGAGCTGCTGCAGCTCCAGCGCAGCTTCGACCCGTCGGTGACCGAGGCGCACTACTACGCGGTGATCGAGCGCAAGAGCGCGTCGCTGCTCTCGGCCGCGTGCGAGGCCGGTGCGATCCTCGGCGGCGTGACGCGCGCCGAGCGGCGACGGGTCGCCGAGTTCGGGCGCGAGCTCGGGCTCGCCTTCCAGCTCCGCGACGACGCCCTCGACTACGAGCAGGGCGAGGCCGAGCTCGGCAAGCGCCCCTACACGGACCTGCGCGAGGGCAAGGTCACGCTTCCCCTCCTGCTGACGCTGAAGCGCTGCACGCCCGCCGAGCGAGAGACCGTGGCGAAGGTGATGAAGGCCGCGGCGCGCGAGGCGGCGGAGAACGGTCTCGGCGAGGGCTCTGCGGACGAGAGCCGCCTCGACCTCGCGCCGGTGATCGACCTCGTGGCGAAGTACCGCGGCGTGCCCGACACGGTGCGCCGCGCCGACGAGCACGTGGAGCGGGCGGCCGCCGCGATCGCGCCCTTCCCCGCGAGCCCCGTGAAGGAGGCGCTGCTCGGCGCGGCGCAGTTCGCGGTGTCGCGGGACCGGTAGAGCGAGAGGCTTGCTCGCCGGACTGAGGGGCGAGCGCGAGCGCTTCGATGTCGTTCGTTGCCGGGCGCCTGAGGTTTCGGCTTCGCCCCGTATTCAGCTTGCCCCATGGTCCCGCGGAGTCCTCCATGTCCTATCGCAAGCAGTCCACGCGCTCCCTCGCGCTCGCGGGAGCCCTCTGCCTCGGCCTCGCCGCGGCCGCCTTCGCCGAGCCGAGCAAGCCGGCGGCGGAGCCGCCGCCGGCCGCGGCGGTGAATCTCAACACGGCCACGGCCGACGAGCTCGAGGCGCTGCCGGGAATCGGCGCGTCCCGGGCGCAGGCGATCCTCGAGGCGCGCAAGACGCGCGGCGGCTTCAAGAGCGTCGAGGAGCTGCTCGAGGTGAAGGGGATCGGCGAGCAGGGCCTCGAGCGCCTGCGGCCCTTCGTCCGGATCGAGGGTTCCCGCGCCTCCGGCCGGTAGTACCCTGCGACCGCCGATGCCGGGAGCGCTCCCGCGCTCCCGGCATCCAGCTCTCCCGGGTGAGGAGGTCGCGGTGACGGCGCGTAGAGCCCGGCGTCTGCTTCGAGCCTGCGCCCTGGCGTGGGCCGTCGTGGTCGTCGCCTCGGGCGCGCGCGCGGAGGAAGATCCGGCTGCGGCCCGCCGCGTCGTCTCCTTGAACCCGTCGCTGACCGCGATCCTGCTCGATCTCGGCGCCCGCGACGCGCTGGTCGGCGTCGACGACTTCTCGGCGCGGCAGCAGCCCGCGGTGGCGACGCTTCCGCGCGTCGGGGGCCTCTACGACCCGAGCCTCGAGGCGGTGACCGCGCTGCGCCCGGACCTCGTGGTCCTGGTGCCGACGGTCGAGCAGCGCGGCTTCCGCGAACGCCTCGAGACGCTCGGCGTGCGCGTGCTCGCCTTCGATCCGAAGAGCTACGACGACGTGCTCGGCACGATCGAGACCCTTGGCGCACGGGTCGGCCGGCGCGATGCGGCGGAGGCGCGGGTCGCGACGCTGCGTCGCGCGCGCGACGACGCGGCGCGCGAGGCGCGGGGCCGCCCGCCGGTGCGCGCCGTGCTCGTGCTCCAGCGCGAGCCGCTCTACGTGGCCGGCCCCGGGAGCTTCCTCGACGACATGCTGCGCGCAGCGGGCGGCGAGAACGTCGCGGCTGCCCTTCCCGGCCTGTACCCGCGCGTGTCGCTCGAGTGGCTGATCGCCGCGAAGCCCGAGGTCATCCTCGACACGGCTGCGGGCGCCGACGCCGCGCGCGCGTACTGGGCGCGCTGGCCGTCGCTGCCCGCGGTGCAGCAGGGGCGCGTAGTGGCGCTCGACGCGAGCGTGGTGACGCTGCCCGGGCCCCATCTCGACGAAGCGCTGCGCGCCCTGGTCGCAGCCCTCGCGCCGCCGCGGACCGGCGATTCGCCGGCGCGCCCCGAAGATCCGCAGCGCAGCCCGGCTACGGAGGCGCCGCGGTGAGCCGGGTGCGCGGTCTCTCGCCGGCGCGCCTCGCGGGCGTGGTCGCGGCGGGCATCCTCCTGCTCGGCGCGAGCGTCGTCCTCGCCCTCGCCTCGGGGCCGAGCGGGCTCGGCCTCGGCGACACGATCGCCGCTCTCGCCGGCCGCGCGCGCGACGCCTCCACCGCGGACATCGTGCTCCGGATCCGGCTCCCGCGGGTCGCCCTGGCGGCCGTCGTCGGTGCAGCGCTCGCGACCTCGGGCGCCCTGTTCCAGGCGCTGCTCCGCAACCCGCTCGCGGATCCCTTCGTGCTCGGGATCTCCGGTGGCGCGGCGCTCGGCGGAATCCTCGTGCTCGGGCTCGGCGGTGCGGTCGGTCTCGCGGCGACGGCCGCTCCAGCCGCCGCCTTCGCCGGCGCCCTCGCCTCCCTCGTCCTCCTCTTCGGGGTCGCCGGCGGTCGCGGCCGGCTCTCGTCGACGAGCCTCCTGCTGACCGGCGTCGTGTTCAACGCCTTCGCCTCCGCGGCGATCGTGTTCGTCGCGTCGCTCGCAGGCCTGGCCGAGGGCGCGAGCATCTTCCTGTGGCTGATCGGGAGCTTGTCCTCTGCCCCGGCCGGCCTCGTCGGGCTCGTGGCGTGCCTCGTCGGATTGGCGATCGCGTTCACGTTCCCGCTCGCGCGCCAGCTCGACCTGCTCGCGCTGGGCGAAGAGTCGGCGGCGCAGCTCGGCGTCGAGGTCGAGCGGGTGCGGCGCTGGCTGCTGGTCGCGTCGTCCCTGATGGTGGGCGCGGCGGTCGCCGTCTCGGGCCTGATCGGCTTCGTCGGGCTCATCATCCCCCACGCCATCCGGCTCGCGATCGGCCCCGACCATCGGCTGCTGCTGCCGAGCTCGGCCCTGGTCGGCGCCGCCTTCCTCGTGCTGTGCGACACCGCCGCGCGCACGCTCCTGCCCGGGCGCGAGCTCCCGGTCGGCGCGGTCACCGCCCTGGCGGGAGGCCCCCTCTTCCTGGTCCTGCTGCGGCGGCAGCAGAGCCGGCCGCTGCTCCCATGAGCGACGCGCCGTCGCTCGCGTTCGAAGGCGTCGCCCTCGCGCTTAGCGGTCGGCCGGTGCTGCGCGGGGTCGACCTGGCCCTGCGCGCGGGCGAGGTGCTCGGCCTGGTCGGCGCCAACGGCGCCGGGAAGACGACGCTGATCCGCCTGGCGACGCGGCTGCTGCGCCCCGACGCAGGATCGATCCGCGTCGGCGGCGAGCCGGTCGAGCGCCTGACGCGCCGGGCGCTGGCGCGCCGGATCGCGGTCGTGCCCCAGGAGACGCAGGTGCCCTTCCCGTTCCGTGCGGCGGAGATCGTGCTGCTCGGCCGCGCACCGCATCTGGGGCTGCTCGGCTTCGAGTCGCGCGCCGATCTCGAGCGGGTCGAGCGCGCCCTCGACGCGGTGGGCCTCACGGGCTTCGGCGACCGCTCGATGCTCGAGCTCTCGGGCGGGCAACGGCAGCTCGTCTCGCTCGCCCGGGCGCTCGCGCAGGACCCCGAGATCCTCCTGCTCGACGAGCCGACGGCGTTCCTCGACCTGCGTCATCGCGTCGAGGTGCTCTCGGTCGTGCGCGACCTCGCGGCGGCCGGGCGCAGCGCCCTCGTCGTGTCCCACGATCTCACTCTCGCCGCGCGCTTCTGCGACCGCCTCGCGCTGCTCGCGGACGGCCGCGTGCTCGCCGTCGGCGCGCCCTCGGAGGTGCTGACGCCGGCGGCGCTGAGGGCGGTGTACGGGATCGAGGCCGACGTGCTGGTCGCGCCCGACGGCACGCCGATCGTGGTCCCGAGCGGCATCCGTCACGGCGGCGGCGCGCCTCCGGCCGCGGGCGCCGGGGCTTTGCCGGGCGCGACCGGCGGCGCGTCGCGCTAGCCTCGGCCGGCCGCCGAGCGCCGAGCGCGCCGGCAGCCACCACCCAGCCCACGCCGGCCCCCCGCCACCTGCGCACGGCGGCGCCGACCCCAGGGAGGTTCGTCATGGCAGAGCTCTCGATCGCCCGCGTCCACGCCCGCGAGATCATCGACTCGCGCGGAAACCCCACCGTCGAGGTGGAGCTCACGACCTCGGGCGGCGACTGCGGCCGCGCCGCCGTGCCGTCGGGCGCGTCCACCGGTTCGCGCGAGGCCCTCGAGCTGCGCGACGGCGACAAGTCCCGCTTCGGCGGCAAGGGCGTGCGCAAGGCCGTCGGGAACGTGAACGGGGAGATCGCGAAGGCGATCGCCGGCCGGCCCCTCGGCGGCACGGCCGAGCAGCTCTCCCTCGACCAGGCGCTCTGCCAGCTCGACGGCACCGAGACGAAGTCGCGTCTCGGCGCGAACGCGCTGCTCGGCGTCTCCCTCGCCGCCGCACACGCGGCGGCCGCCGCGGCGAAGCTCCCGCTCTACCGCTGGCTCGGCGGCGAGGCCGCGCAGCTCCTGCCCGCGCCGATGATGAACGTGCTGAACGGCGGCGTCCACGCGGACAACAACGTCGACCTCCAGGAGTTCATGCTCTACCCGCTCGGCGCCCCGAGCTTCGGCGAGGCCCTGCGCTGGGGCGCCGAGGTCTTCCAGGTGCTGAAGAAGGTGCTGCACGACAAGGGCTACTCGACGGCCGTGGGCGACGAGGGCGGCTTCGCGCCGGACCTGAAGAGCAACCGCGAGGCGATCGAGCTGATCCTCCAGGCGATCGAGAAGGCGGGCTACCGGGCCGGCGAGCAGATCGCGATCGCCCTCGATCCCGCGTCGAGCGAGTTCTACAAGGGCGGCCAGTACGTGCTCGAGGGCGAGAACGCGAAGCACGACTCCGCGGGCATGGTCGAGTACTGGAAGGACTGGTGCAGCCGGTACCCGATCGTGTCGATCGAGGACGGCCTCGCGGAAGAGGATTGGGACGGCTGGGCGAAGCTCACCCAGGCGCTCGGCGGCCGCGTGCAGCTCGTGGGCGACGACCTCTTCGTGACCAATCCGGCGATCCTGCGGAAGGGCATCGAGGCCCGGGTCGGGAACGCGATCCTGATCAAGGTCAACCAGATCGGGACGCTGTCGGAGACCCTCGAGGCGATCCACGTGGCCCGCGACGCGGGCTATGCCTCGATCGTGTCGCATCGCTCCGGCGAGACCGAGGATACGACCATCGCGGACCTCGCCGTCGGCACGAACGCGGGCCAGATCAAGACTGGCTCGCTCTGCCGCACCGACCGCATCTGCAAGTACAACCGCCTCCTGCGCATCGAGGAGGAGCTCGGCAGCCGCGCCCGTTACGCGGGCCGGACGACGCTCGCGGGAGCGGCGCGGGCGTAGGTCCGCCCTTGCTCCGCGCGGCCGCGTCGGGCCGGCGCCGGATCGACTAGGATCGCGCAGGGGAGGAGCCGACCCTGAGAAGCGTCGAGGAAACCCGCCCGCGTCCGGGCCTCTCGGTGCCCGTCGTGACCGTGCTCGACGAGGCCGGCCAGCTCGACGAGGCCGGCCAGCGCGCCCTCGTGCGCCACGTCGTCCAGGACGGCTACGGCGCGGACATGATCTTCGCCGCCGGCACCACCGGCGAGTGGGATCGCCTGCCCGCCGCGACCTGCCAGCGCGTGGTCGCGCTCTGCGCCGAAGAGGTGGCGAAGCAGAACGCCGCCCTCGCACGCGGCGCCGGCGGACACGAGCGCGCCGTCGAGGTCTGGGCGGGCGTGACCGCGCCGACGCCCGAGGAGACGCTCGAGAACCTCGACTTCGCGATCGGGCATCCCGGCGTCGAGGCGGCGGTGCTCGCGCCGCTCTCGATCCGCGGCATCGACGACCCCGTGCGCTTCGTGGCGCGCGACGTCGCCGACCTGCTCGACGCGCGCTCGCGTCGCATCCCGATCTATCTCTACGACAACGCCGACATCGCGGTGAACCCGCAGGTGCCCCACATCCGCACCAAGCAGGTGAAGGCGCTCTCACGTCTCGACTTCGTGCGCGGCATCAAGGTCTCGGCGCCGCCCAAGGTGCTCGGGAACTACCGGCGCGCCGCCGCGAACTTTCGCGAGCGCGGCGAGTTCGGGATCTACGTCGGTGACGCGCTCCAGATCTTCGACATCTTCCGGCCGCCCGAGGGCGTGCTCGGCGTGATCGGCGACTACTGGCGGCGCTGGAATCTCTCCGGCGGCCTTCCGATCGGCGTCGTCGCGGGCCCGGCAAACGCCCTGCCGCGCGAGTGGGCGCGCGCCTGGCAGGTCTGCCGCGCCGGCGACGTCGAACGCATGGACGAGGTGCGCGTCGTGCTCGAGGCGTTCCGCAGCGGAACACGTGCGGCGGGCGGGAAACGAACGATCGCATGCCTGAAGCGCGCGCTGGTGAGGCTCGGCGTGACGCGCAGCGACGCCGTCGCCCCGGGCACGCCGTCGCTCACGCGTCCCGACGCCGAGCGCTTCGACGAGGCCTTCGCGCGGGTGCGCGAGCTCGCGCGGGCGCGGGTGCGACCGCCGTGGGTGACGCAGGCGCCGATCGATCACGTGACGCTCGCGGAGCGCGCATCGGAGGCCCGAGCGTGAGCGCGGCGCGCCGTGCGAGCGCAGCCGAGCCGCGCGCGGGCGCGGACGACCGGCTCGACGTCGCGGGCATCGGCAGCATGGTCGTCGACCGCCTGTATCGCGCGCCGCGCATCCTGCGCGAGGACGAGAAGGCGATCCTGCGGCCCGTCGACGCGGCGCCCGGCGCGGGCGTCTGCCGGCGCTCGGTCGGCGGCGTCGTGCTGAATCACCTCGGCTGGGCGGCGACGCTTGGATTGCGCACCGGGATCTTCGGCAAGCAGGCCGACGACGAGAACGGCCGCTTCCTGCGCGACGCCATGGACCAGATCGGCATCGAGCATCACTTCGTGCTCGACGGCTCGGCCTCGAGCGAGGCGCAGCTCTTCGTCGACGATGCCGGCGGCCGGGCGATCTACATGGCGCCGGGGGCGACCAGCGAGACCACGGCGGAGCACGTGCGGCGACACCACGCCGCGTTCCTCCGGCGCGCCCGCCGCGTCACGACGGAGGTCTCCCAGCTCCCGCTCGACGCGGTGCGGGAGGTGCTGCGGCTCGCGCGGGCGGCGGGGATCCCGACCGTCGTCGATCTCGACGTGCCGCCGAGCGACGCCGTGCCGGGGCTCGGCGACGAGGCCGCCCTCGACGAGGTGCTGCGCGCCGCGACGCTGCTCAAGCCCGCGAAGCGCGCGGCGCGAGAGCTCGTGCCGAAGGCGGGCAACGACGCCCTCGCGCTCGCCCGGGCGCTGCGCGAGCGCTTCGGCGTGGGCGCCGTCGTGCTGACGGACGCGGACGCGGGCTGCGCCATCGCAGCCGAAGGGTTCGAGGGCCGCATCGCGGCGCCCGCCGTGAAGACCGTCGACACCACGGGCGCGGGCGACGCGTTCCTGGGCGGTCTCCTCGCCGGACTCGAGCTCGGCCTCGATTGGGCCGCCGCCGCGCGTCTCGCGAACGCCTGCGGGGCCGCCTGCGTCGAGCAGCTCGGCGCCTTCCCCGAGGACGTCGCCGCCGTGCGGGCCCGCGTGCTCGAGCTCCACGGCACTCCGCTCTCGCTCCGGCCGCTGCCCCGGCCGCGGCTGCGCGGGGGCTGGCCGGATGGCGGCCAGGCCGTGGCGGTGATCGACGCGGCGGCCGACGCGCTCGCAGCGATCTCGCAGCGCGCCGACCGCTCCACGTTCGAGATCGCCGCGCGCGTCATCCGCGAGGCCGAGGTCAGGGGCGGCCGGGTGCACGTGACGGGGGTCGGCAAGTCTGGCCACGTGGCGCGCTACGCCGCGGCGCTGCTCGCCTCGACCGGCACCGCGGCGAACTTCTACGACGCAAACGAGTCGATCCACGGCTCCTCGGGCCAGGTCGTCGCCGGCGACGTCGTGATCGCGGTCTCGAACAGCGGCGAGACCGAGGACCTGCACGCCGCCGTCGAAGTGGCACGGAAGCTCGGGGGGCGTATCGTGGCCGTGACGGGCGGGCTTTCGTCCTGGCTTTCGCGCAATGCCGAGGTGACGCTCGACGCGGGCGTGCGGCAGGAAGGCGGCGGCCTCGGCCTGGCGCCCCGCGCGAGCGTCGCCGCCCAGGCGATGGTGCTCGCGGGTCTGGCCGCGGTGCTCGAGCAGGCCAGGGGGTTCACGCGGGCCGACTTTCACGCGCGTCATCCCGCAGGCGCGCTCGGCCGCCGGACGCGCGATCCCGAGCCCGGCGAAGACGCCCCGTAGGAGTCCCACGATGAGCTATCGCAGCCGCACCACCACCGCCGGGCGCAACATGGCCGGCGCCCGCGCGCTCTGGCGCGCGACGGGCATGACCGATCGCGACTTCGAGAAGCCGATCGTCGCGATCGCGAACAGCTTCACCCAGTTCGTGCCGGGCCACGTGCACCTGCACGACGTCGGCCAGCGCGTGAAGAAGGTGGTGGACGAGGCCGGCGGGTGGGGCGTCGAGTTCAACACCATCGCCGTCGACGACGGCATCGCGATGGGCCACGGCGGCATGCTCTACTCGCTGCCGAGCCGCGACCTGATCGCCGACAGCGTCGAGTACATGGTGCAGGCCCACGTGGCCGACGCGCTGATCTGCATCTCGAACTGCGACAAGATCACGCCGGGCATGCTGATGGCCGCGATGCGCCTCAACGTGCCGACGATCTTCGTCTCGGGTGGTCCGATGGAGGCCGGCGTCGCGAAGGGCACGCACGACCGCAACGGCAATCCGCTGCCCGAGAAGATCGACCTGATCGACGCCATGGTCGTGGCCGGCAACGACGACGTGAGCGACGCGACGGTCGAGGAGATCGAGCGCTCCGCCTGCCCGACCTGCGGCTCATGCTCGGGCATGTTCACCGCGAACAGCATGAACTGCCTGAACGAGGCGCTGGGCCTGGCGCTGCCGGGCAACGGCACCGTGCTCGCGACCCACGTCCGGCGCTGGGAACTCTTCGAGGACGCCGCGCGCCGCATCGTCTCGCTGGCGCGCCGCCACTACGTCGAGGGCGACGCGAGCGTGCTGCCGCGCGCGATCGCGACCAGGCAGGCCTTCGAGAACGCCATGACCCTCGACATCGCCATGGGCGGCTCGACCAACACCGTGCTGCACATCCTCGCGATCGCGGCCGAGGGCGGTGTCGACTTCACGATGGCCGACATCGACCGGCTCTCGCGCCGCGTGCCGAACCTGTGCAAGGTGGCGCCGGCCTCGAGCTACCACGTCGAGGACGTGAACCACGCCGGCGGCATCTTCACGATCCTCGGCGCTCTCGACCGCGCGGGCCTGATCCATCGCGACGTCGGCACCGTGCACGCGCGCACGATGGGCGAGGGCATCGACGCGAACGACGTGCGGCGCCCGAGCTGCAAGGCCGAGGCGAAGCAGCGCAGCCTCTCCGCGCCGGGCGGCGTGCGCACGAACGTCGGCTTCTCCCAGGACAAGTACTTCGCGTCGCTCGACGAAGACGGCCAGGGCGGCGTGATCCGCGAGCTCGCCCATGCCTACAGCAGCGACGGCGGCCTCGCCGTGCTCTACGGCAACCTCGCGAAGGACGGCTGCATCGTGAAGACCGCCGGCGTGGACGAGTCGATCCACGTCTTCGAGGGCCCCGCGCGCGTCTTCTACTCCCAGGACGACGCCGTCGCCGCGATCCTCGGCGACCGGATCCGGGCGGGCGACGTGGTCGTGATCCGCTACGAGGGTCCGAAGGGCGGGCCGGGGATGCAGGAGATGCTCTACCCGACCTCCTACATCAAGGCGAAGGGCCTCGGGAAGGTCTGCGCCCTCGTGACGGACGGCCGCTTCAGCGGCGGCACCTCGGGACTCTCGATCGGCCACGTCTCGCCCGAGGCCGCCGAGGGCGGCGCGATCGGCCTGGTCGAGGAGGGCGATCGGATCCGGATCGACATCCCGCAGCGCCGGATCGACGTGCTCGTCGACGACGCGACCCTGGCTTCGCGCCGCGCCGCGATGGAGGCGCGCGGCGGGGACGCCTGGATGCCCGTCGGCCGCGACCGCACGGTGTCGCAGGCTCTCGCCGCCTACTCCCTCATGACGACGAGCGCAGCGCGCGGCGCGGTGCGGGACCTGGACCAGCTCAAGAAGCGCTGATCACAGGCCGGCCAGGCGAGCCCTTCGCCCAGCCGAGCGCGTTACGCGGCCGTCCCGGACCGATCCGTGAAGCGGTAGCCGACCCCGCGCAGGGTCTCGATGTAGCGGCCGGCCGGGTCGATCTTGCGACGGATCCACTTCACGTGCGTGTCCACCACGCGCACGGTCTTGCCGCAGGCCACGCCCCAGACGTCGTCGAGGATCTGCTTGCGGCCGAGCACCCGGCCCGCGCTGCGCATCAACGACGCGAGCACGTCGAACTCCTTCGCGGTCAGTGTCACGGGGCGGCCGGCCACGTGGACGCTGCGCTGGCCCGGGTCGAGCTCGAGCTCCTCGAAGCGCAGCGGCGCGAGCTCGCTCGGCGCGCGCGAGGCGCGCAGCGTGCGGCGCAGGATCGCGCTCACGCGCAGCGCGAGCTCGCGCGGGTGGAACGGGCGGCTCACGAAGTCGTCGACGCCCACCTCGAAGGCGACCACGCGGTCCATCTCGGCGGCGCTCGCCGCCACCATCACGATCGGGACGCGGGCGAGGGCGACGTCTTCGCGCACCGCGCGGCACAGGCCCAGCCCCGAAAGATCCGGCAGCAGCATCTCGACCACGACCAGGTCCGGCGGCGCGGCGTGGGCGGACGCGAGCGCCTCCTGGCCGGTCGCGGCGAGGCGCACCTCGAGCCCCGCCTCCTGGAGAGGTCGCTTCATCCCTTCGGCCTCGGCCGGGTCGCTTTCGATCACGAGCACGCTGGCGATGGCGGTCTCCGGCGCACCTCTCGCGGTGCCCCGCGCGCGAGGCGACGGGACGGCCATTCCAACAGGCGCCGGCGACGAACGCGTGGGACTCGGGTGGCATCCGTGCGAACAACTGGTGACGGCGCTTCATGGGATCGTGACCGGAAGCTCCCCGGTCCGAGCGCGCGGCTTCGCTACCGGGGGCTACATCCCAACACGAGGACGAAACCGGTCCTTCACAGAGGAGCACAGAAGGCCGTGAGCAGACCCTCCCTGCCGCGACGCGCCGACGACGTGCTGGTGAAAGGCATCCTGGACGGCGACCCCGGCGCCTTCGACGAGCTGTTCGAGGCCTGGTTCCCGCGCGTCTGGGCCCGCGCCCGGGCCGCTGCGAGCACAACCGCCGAGGCCGAGCGCCTGACCGAGGCCGCCTTCACGGACCTGGTCGCCGACCTCCCGCAGTGGCGCGACGGCACGTCGTTCGGGGCGTTCTTCTTCGCGCGTCTGCGCGCGGCGCAGCGGCGACTGCGCCTCGCTCCGCCCTCCGATCCCAGCGACGCCTGATCGTCCGCAGCGTTTCCGCAGCGCTCCGCGCCGCGTTCGCGTCGCTGCAGCGGCCGTTCGTTGACGATCGCGTGAAGCCCGCCACAACGCGCGCGCCGACGCGACTCCGCAGGTGAAGGGCGCGGTTCGATTCGCCCGGGGGTGTGTGGTGCGCGTGACGTTTCGAGGCTGCTGCAATCCGTAACACGAACGAGCTTCGTTCGTGTCCCCCCTCGCGGAACATGCGCCGCGCTGCTGGACCGAGCTCCCGCAGCACGACTCGAGCAAACACCAAATCCTGAACAGGAAGAGGGACACGAGAAACATGGAAAAGAAGTTGCTGACCGCGCTCGCGATCGCCGCCTTCGGCATCGCCGGCACCGCGAGCGCTCAGACGGTCGTGGGCGCCGACGTCACGACGAACACCAGCTGGAGCGGCGAAATCGTGCTCCAGCAGCCGATCTTCGTGAAGAACGGCGCGCGGCTCACGATCCAGCCGGGCACGATCGTGCGCGGCCAGCCCCGCACGCAGGCGACCCAGGCAGGCGTCATCGCCGGCACCCCGGGCGCGCTGATCGTCACCCAGAGCGGCACGCTGATCGCGAACGGCACCCAGGCCAACCCGATCATCTTCACGACCGCCGCGACGGACAACGACAACAACAACATCCCGGACGACGCCAACGCGAACGGCTTCCTCGACGAGTGGGAGCCGGGCGACACGTTCTACGACGACGCGCCGAAGACCGCGCCCCTCGCGCCGCTGAACGCGGCCGGCAAGGCGAACGTCGCTCTCTGGGGCGGCATCGTGATCCTCGGCAACGCGCCGACGAACCTCGCGAACAAGTGCAGCGTCGGCTACGGCAAGTGCACCGTCGAGGGCCTGACGGTCCCCGGCTTCCCGGCGGCGGACGCGACCTACGGCGGGCTCCTGCCCCACGACAACTCGGGCATCCTGCGCTTCGCGTCGATCCGCCACGCGGGTGACGAGATCGGCAACAGCAACGAGCTGAACGGCCTCACGCTCGGTGGCGTCGGCGACGGCACGACGATCGAGAACGTCGAGGTCTACACGAACTTCGACGACGGCATCGAGTGGTTCGGCGGCACGGTCGGCGGCAAGCGCCTGGCCGTGTTCTTCGCCGGCGACGACTCGTTCGACGCCGACGAAGGCTACACCGGAGCCAACCAGTTCCTGTTCGCTCTCCAGACCTACTTCAACAACAACGATGGCACCGCCTTCGGCACCAGCTCCGGCGACAAGCTCTGCGAGTTCGACGGCGAGAACTACCGGCCGGACAACGCGGCGCAGAACGACAACCTGAACGTCCGGCTCGACGTCACGCAGAACGTGGTCGACACCACGCCCTGGCCGCTCTCGAACTTCGCCTTCTGGAACATGACGCTGCTCGGCTCCTCGCCGGACGGCGCGCTGCAGTCGCCCCCGGCCTCGGCGGCGGCCACGAACATCGGCTGCCAGTTCCGCAACGGCGGCGCGGGCTACGTGTTCAACAGCGTGATCGTCGACACGGGCGCGGAGACGGCCTTCGAGGTCCTCACCTCGGGCGCGCCGGGCTTCACGGCGGCGAACAACGTCACCAACAACCTGTCGGCGATGGTCTGCATCACGACGGCGAACGGTGCGGCCCTCGGCGCCGGCACGATCGAGCAAACCGCGATCACGAAGGGCAACGCGCTGGCGCTCGAGCTCCCGGGCGGCGCCGCCGCCAGCGCCTCGCAGATCAACAACGGGAGCTTCAACGGCCTCGTGAACGAGGACCCGACGTTCCCGCTGACGGGCAACGGTTCGGGCAAGCTCGACGGCACGCTGAAGACGACGAAGCTGAACCCGCGTCTGGCGGCAGGCCTCGTCGGAACCGGTGGCTGCCCGCAGCCGCGCTACGAGCTGGGCGGCCTGGACGCCTCGGCGACCTATCGCGGCGCCTTCGCGACCGGCGGCTCGCTCTGGACCACCGGATGGACCGCGCTGAGCGTCGGCGGGATTCTCGCCAACTGAGAACGAACTGACACCAAAGTGAGATCCGGCCCGCCGGGGCCGAGCCTCCGGCGGGCCGGATCCGACCACCAGCTGCCTTGGACACAAGGGAAGGGAAAGAGAAAGTCATGATGAAGCGATTCCTGATGACCTCGATCGTCGCTGCGGCCCTCGCCGCGAGCCCCGCGCACGCGGCATTGATCGCCGGCTGGGATTTCTCCCAGTACTACTCGGACGGCCAGCTCTCCACGGACGGCGCGAGCTACAGCACGCAGCTCAGCGCCAACTACTCGGAGCTCGATCCGAACGGCTCGGGCGCCGAGTCCGCGGCCTTCGGCACGCTCCACTACGACGGCGCCAATGGCTCGACGGCGATCGACCCGGTCTCGCAGCTCATCCCGTTTGCGGGCTCGCTCGTCTCGAACCTGAACGCCGCTCCGCCGAGCGGGTTCGACGTGGACACCACGTTCGAAGGCGGCCAGATCTTCTTCAACTACCTGAGCCTGAACGTGATCACGCCGCTCAGCCTGGTCTTTGCGGCGGACCTCACCTCCGCGGGCGCCACCGGAAGCGACTGGAACATCGGCTTCGCCGGGAAGACCCTCGGCGCGACCGCAAACGTGGCCGTGTCGTTCTCGACGGACGGCATCAACTACGGCGGCGCGCAGCAGGTGGTCCTGACGACGAACGACACGCCGTACAACCTGGCGCTGGCCGCGGCCGCCGGGAGCAAGCTCTTCGTGAAGCTCGACTTCACCACGGCGCCGAACGGGTTCGACGGTCAGTCGCTGATCGACAACCTCGGCATCTACGGAACGGTCGCGGTCATTCCCGAGCCGGGAACGGTCGTTCTGCTGATGAGCGGTCTCGCCGGCCTCGTGGCCGTCGGGCGCCGCCGCGCCTGATCTCCGCATACGCGGATGCCTTCGGAGCCGCCACCCGCATCGCGGGTGGCGGCTCCCTTTTCCGGCTCCAAACCCCGACGATGAAGGACGACCCGATGCGCGCATCTCACGTGACGAAGCCGTCCAGCCGCGGCCTGCTGCTCGTGGCCGCCCTCCTCCCGGCTCTTGTCGGCGCCGATCCGGGCGGGCGCCCCCAGGAGATCAATCCGCTCCCGGATCACGTGGTCGAGGACGCGAGCGCACCGGTCGTCTCCGCCTCGAACCTGCTCGAGAGCGAGCGCTTCTGGCCCGAGCGCGTCGCGCTCGTGAAGCCCTGGCAGCCGGTGCCCCGCGAGCAGTCGCTTGCGCCGGAGACGACCGGCGTCCTGATCCGCGTCGAGCCGTCGGGCCTCGCACGCATCGATTTCGGCCGCGACGGGCTCCACCAGGTGCCGGTCGCCGACACCGATCTGATCGCGCGCGCGAACCGCATCCGGCTGGGCGAGGACGAGAAGGCGATGCCGAACTTCGTCTTCGGCCTCGGTCCGCGCCTCGTGGACGCGTCCGCCGACTCGCTCACGGTCTACCCGATGGCCGACGCCATGGAGAAGCGCGGCTTCCTCTGCGTCTTCGCCGATCCCGCCGCGCCCGGCTTCGCCGAGCTCGCGAAGGCGCTCGCGCCGCTCCGCGATCGCGCGGACGTGCTCACGGTTCTCTTCCCGCAGGGCTCGAGGCCCGACCCCGAGATGCGCGCGCAGCTCCGCGGTCTCGGCTGGCCCGTCGCCTTCGTCATGGACCACCTGGCGGAGGCCTACACGCCGACCTTGCTCGACGCAGGCGACTCGCTTCCGTTCGTCCAGCTCCAGACGAGCGAGGGGCGCGTGCTCTTCGAGAGCGGCTGGGGACCCGGGGCGCGCGCGAAGCTCGAGGCGGCGCTCGACGCATCGTTCGGCAGCAGGGCCACCGCGACCGCCGCCGGCGACGAGCGGGTGGCGAAGCCCTAGCGCTCGCCCGACGCCGCCGGCCACGCAGACAAGCCACCCCTCCGTCACGAAATCGACAAACGACGGTGGCACCTTCCTGCCGTCGATCGACCCGGAAGCATCTGGCCACTCCCCCGGCTCGAAGTCTGGTCGTGCGCCATACGACGGCCGGCTTCGGGACGGGCCACCACCGCGAGCGCGTTCCCGCGCCCGGTGTCTCGCGAGGACGAATGACCCACGTGGCAAAGCGATCCCGGGCGGCGCTGGCGCTCGCGCTGGCGTCCCTGCTCGCGCCGGCGGCGGCCGGCGCCCAGAGCGCGGAGCCGGCTCCCGCGCCGGCGGCTGCCGACGCGCCCGCGGCTCCCGCGCCGGCCCCCACCGGCAAGCTCGACGCCGCCGTGAAGGAGCGCATCGGCGTCGACGACGCGTCGCGCGCCTCCCAGAAGCGCATCGAGCAGCTCGACGACGAGACGCAGAAGCTCCTCGCCGAGTACCGCAAGGCCGTCGCCGACCAGGAGAGCTACGGCGCCTACGCGCGCCAGCTCGAGGTGCAGGTGCGCTCCCAGGACGAGGAGATCGCGGCGATCCACGAGCAGCTGCTCGAGATCGAGAACACCTCGCGCGAGATCTCGCCGCTGATGCCCAAGATGCTCGACACGCTGGACCAGTTCGTGAAGCTCGATCTCCCCTTCCTGGGCGAGGAGCGCGCGAAGCGGATCGCGGGTCTGCGCCAGATGATGGACCGCGCCGACGTGACCCTCGCCGAGAAGTACCGCCGCATCCTCGAGGCCTACCAGGTCGAGATGGACTACGGCCGCACGATCGAGACCTACGAAGGCGAGCTCGGCGCCGGCGACGACGCGCGCACCGTGCAGTTCCTGCGCGTCGGTCGCGTGGCGCTCCTCTACCAGACCCTGGACGGCCTCGAGACCGGCTACTGGGACGCCCAGCAGACGAAGTGGGTCGTGGACGACCGCTACGCCCACGGCTTCAAGGAGGGCATCGCCGTCGCGAAGAAGTCGAAGGCGCCCGAGATGCTGGTCGTGCCCGTGCCCGCTCCGAAGGAGGCGAAGTCGTGATGCGGTTCCGGAGTCTCGCGATCGCGCTGGCGGCGACCGCTGCGCCGCTCTTCGTCGCCGGCAGTGCGCACGCGGCCAAGAGCCTCGAGGAGCTGCTCGAGCAGACGCGCAACACGCGCGCGATCGAAGCCAAGGCGAACGAGGCCCGCGAGCAGGAGTTCCTCGCGAACCGCGACAAGCAGGCCGCGATGCTGGCCGAGGCGCAACGCGCGCGCGATGCCGCCGAGGCGCGCAGCAAGCAGCTCTCGGCGCAGTTCGACGCCAACGAGGCGAAGCTCGCCGAGCTCGAGGACCTGACGACCCAGCGCCTGGGCAGCCTGGGCGAGCTCTTCGGCGTGGTCCGTCAGGTCGCGGGCGACAGCTCGTCCATCCTCTACAACTCGCTGATCAGCGCGGAGTATCCCGGGCGCGACGCGTTCTTTGCGGAGCTCGGCAAGGCGAAGTCGCTGCCGTCGATCGACGAGCTCGAGCGGCTCTGGTTCGAGATCCAGCGCGAGATGACCGAGAGCGGGCAGGTCGTGCGCTTCCGGACGACGATCGTCGATGCCGACGGCGCGCCGGTCGAGACCGACGTCGTCCGGATCGGCGGCTTCATCGCGAGCAGCGACGGGCGCTACCTGACCTACCTGCCGAGCATCGGGAAGCTCTCGGTGCTGGCGCGTCAGCCGGGCTCGGCGCTCACGAAGCCCGCGAAGGAGCTCCAGCAGACGACCGGTGGCTACGTCGACGGCATCGTCGACCCGTCCCGCGGCGCGCTGCTCTCGATGGTCGTGCAGCGACCGGGCCTCTGGGAGCGCATCGAGAAGGGCGAGGCGGTGGGCTACGTGATCCTCGCCGTCGGCGGCATCGGGCTCGTCGTCGCCTTCTACCAGCTCTACTTCCTGCTGCGGACCCGCATGGCGGTGCGCCGCCAGCTCGCGCAGCTCGATCGTCCGACCGCCGACAATCCGCTCGGCCGTGTGCTGCGCTCGGTCACGGCCGACGCGGCGCAGATCGAGGAGGACGCCGAGGTCGTCGAGCTCCGGGTCTCGGAGGCCGTGCTGCGGGAGGTGCCGCGGCTCGAGCGCTTCCAGGCGTTCCTGCGCCTCGCGGTGGCGGCCGGCCCGCTGCTGGGGCTGATCGGCACCGTGATCGGCATGATCATCACGTTCCAGAGCATCACCGAGTCGGGCTCGAGCGACCCGCGCCTGATGGCCAACGGCATCAGCCAGGCCATGATCGCGACGGTGCTCGGCCTGGGCATCGCGATCCCGCTGCTGTTCCTGAACGCGGGCCTCGCGTCGATGTCGCGGCAGGTGGTGCAGGTGCTCGACGAGCAGAGCACCGGGCTCATCGCGGAGCGGCTGGAGCGTGCGCGCGGCGAGAGCCCGCAGCGTGCCTAGCCTGATCACGGACCTGCTGCGCGGGCCCCTCGCGCCCGTCCGCGATCTGCTCGAGATCGGCGGCCCGTTCGTCGGCTGGATCCTGCTCTGCGGCTTCCTGATGTGGACGCTCGCGATCGAGCGCTGGTGGTACTTCGCCTTCGTGCTGCCGCAGGACGCGAAGCGCACGCTCGCGGCGTGGAAGGCGCGCACGGATCACCGCTCCTGGTGCGCGCGCCAGATCCGTCAGGCGATGGTGTCGCGGGTGAACGCGGCGATGACCGCGAACCTGCCGCTCCTGCGCGTGCTGGTCCCGCTCTCTCCGCTGCTCGGCCTGATCGGCACCGTAAGCGGCATGCTCGAGGTCTTCGACTCGATGGCCCTGCGCGGCTCGGCCGACGCGCGCGCGATGGCGAGCGGCGTGTCCGAGGCGATGATCTGCACGCTCTCGGGCCTCGCCGTCAGCATCACCGGCCTCTACCCCGTCTACTACTTCCAGCGCCGCGCGCGGCTCGAGACCGAGCTCCTCGCCGACCGGCTCGAGTACTGACGTGCGCCTGCGGCGCCACTTCGACCACACCGACTCGGCCGGCATCGACCTCGCGCCGATGCTCGACTTCGTCTTGAACCTCCTGATCTTCTTCATCATCACGGCGGTGTTCGTGAAGGAGGTCGGGCTGCCGGTGGGCCGACACGGCGGCGCGGCGACGGGCCCGTCCTCCGGCAAGGAAGCCGGCAGCATCTCGGTCGTGGTCAAGGCCGACGGGGAGGTGCTCGTCGACAACCGGGTGGTGGACGTGCGCGCGGTGCGCGCGAACGTCGAGCGGCTCCACGCCCAGAAGCCCGATTGGGGCGTCATGGTCACGACGGAGCAGAACGCCGAGACCGGGATCCTCGTCCAGGTGATCGATCAGGTGCGCGAAGGCGGCGTCGAGAACGTCTCCTTCGGCACGTCGTCGAGGTGAGCGATGCGCTCACGCCGCCACGTCGAGGCTGCCGAGGACGAGCACAGCATCGACCTCGCGCCGATGCTCGACTTCGTCTTGAACCTCCTGATCTTCTTCATCATCACGACCTCCTTCGTGCGCGAGGCGGGCGTGACGGTCAACAAGCAGTCGGCCCTCACCGCCTTCCACAAGGAGAGCGGGAACATCCTGATCGCGATCCGCTCGAACGGCGAGATCTGGATGGACCGCAAGCAGGTCGACCTGCGCGAGGTGCGCCCGACGATCGAGCGCCTGCACCTCGAGCGCCCGGAAGACACGGTCGTGGTGCTCGCGGACAAGGCGGCGAAGACCGGCCTGCTCGCCCAGGTGATGGACGAGGTCTCCCTCGGAGGCATCAAGGACGTCGCCATCGGAGCGGGCAGCGCGGGAGGCGAGTAGGCCGTGTCGAGATTCCGCCTCCCGATCGCGATGCTGCTCTCGGCGGTCCTCACGGTCGGCCTCTTCACGCTGCTGCGCGCGGTGATCCACGTGCGGCACGACGCGGAGACGGCGATGGCCGTGCCGAAGGTCGAGTTCGTGCGCCTGCGCAAGGAGATGGAGATCGAGGCGAAGAAGCGCGAGAAGCCCGAGCGGGAGAAGCCCGAGCAGAAGCCCGTGGCGCCGAACCTGGCCGTGGCCCAGGAGGACGGCAAGAGCGTCGACCTCGGCCTCGACGTGCAGGCGATCGCCTCGGGCCTCGGCGCCGAGTTCGGCTCGGCGGGCGGCGGCGGCGGCGACGGCAGCGGCGGGAGCCTCGCCTTCAGCGCGGGCCTCTCCGATCGCGATCCGCTGCCCCTCGTGCGTGTCGAGCCCCAGTACCCGACCGAGGCGCGGCGGCGCTCGCTCGAAGGCTGGGTGCAGGTGCGCTTCACGATCTCGAACGGCGGCTCGGTGAAGGACGCGGTGGTCGTGAAGTCGAGCGACTCGGTCTTCGAGCGCAGCGCGCTCCAGGCCGTGAACAAGTGGAAGTACCAGCCGCAGATGGTGGACGGCAAAGCGACGGAGACCCAGGGCCAGCAGGTGGTCCTGCGCTTCCGGATGGAGGGCTAGCGCATGGCACGCTCCGCGAACGCAGCACGGGCGACGCTTCGCCTCGTCACGATCGGGCTCTGCGCGGCGCTCGTCGCGACCGCAGCCGCCAGCCGGGCCGATGCCACGGCCGACGAGAAGGCCGCGAAGCAGGCCGCCGCCGCCGAGGAGCGGAAGCGCGTCGGCCTCACGCGGCAGGTCGCCGAGAAGCTCCTGAAGGCGAACGAGCTGCTCGATCAGGAGCAGTACGACGCGGCTCTCGCCCTGGTGGACGAGGCGGCCGAGCGCCGCAAGCTCGGGCCCGCGGATCTCGCGCAGATCCATCGCTTCCGCGGCTACATCTACCTGAACAAGAGCCTGAACGAGAAGGCTGCGGAGGAGCTGCAGAAGGCTCTCGACCAGCACGGGCTCGACCAGAGCGCCGAGCAGACGACGACGTACTCGCTGGCCCAGCTCTACACGCAGCTCGGCAAGTACGACCGCGCGCTGGGGCTGATCGACGCCTACTTCGCCGGCATCGAGAGCCCGAAGCCCGACGCCTACTACCTGAAGGCCATGATCCTGGTGCAGCAGGAGAAGTTCGCGGAGGCCCTCGCGCCCGCGCGCATGGCCGTCGACATGAGCCCGCAGCCGCGCGAGAGCTGGGTGCAGCTCCTGGTCGCGATCTACGGCAACCAGCGCGACTACCCGAACGTCGCGCGCACGCTGCAGCGCCTGATCGTGATGTCGCCGGGCAAGAAGACGTACTGGGTGCAGCTCGCCGCCGTCGAGCACTTTCTCGAGCACGATGCGCTGGCGCTCGCGACGCTGGCGCTCGCGGACGAGGCGGAGCTGCTCGCCGAGGACAAGGAGTACCGGCAGCTCGCGCGCCTGCTCTTCCTGCGCGAGCTGCCCTTCCAGTGCGCGAAGACCGTGGAGGACGGGATCGCCGGCGGCGCGGTGAAGGGAGACGCCGATGCGTATCGCCTGGTCTCGAACTGCTACATCGCGGCGCGCGAGTACGACCGCGCCCTCGAGCCCCTCGCAAAGGCCGGCGAGCTCGCGCCGGACGGCGACATGTACCTGCTGCTCGGCCAGCTCCACCTGCAGCGCGAGCGCTACGAGCCGGCCCTCGACGCGCTCCAGAAATCTCTCGCCAAGGCCAAGCCCGGGCAGCGGGGCTCGGTGCAGCTCCTGATCGGCGTGGCCCAGCTCGGCGCCGAGAGGTACGACGCGGCGGAGCAGTCGTTCCGCGCGGCGCTCGGCGACGCGAAGGTGCGCGGCGCGGCCGAGAGCTACCTCAAGTTCCTGGCGGACCAGCGCCTGCGGCGCGCCCAGGAGCCGCCGCGCCAGACGGCGTCGAGCTGACTCAGAAGCCGGACGCGTAGGCCCGGCGCAGGATCTGCGTGCGCTGGTCCGAGGTGCGGGCGCTCTCGAAGCGCCACGGCGTCGCGTAGGCGAAGCCCGGCGCCTTCACCACACCCTTCATGTGCAGCGCGAGCGTCGTGGCGTGGCCCGTCGCGACGCCGTCAGCGGCGAGCGGGATCTCGCCCGCGAGCTCCGCCGACGAGGCCGTCGCGCGCGCATGCGCGGGGAGGTCGTCCGCCTCGAACCACGCGATCGGGATCGCGTAGCGAAGCACGAGCTCGCCGGCGTCGCTCGCGCCTTCGCGGCGCTCGAGCGTCGCGGTGGGCGCGCCGGCCAGCTCGACCGCGCGCACGCCGCGCTCGCGCAGGAATCGGCGCGCGAGCTTCGGATCGAGCGTCCACGACTCGCCGACCTCGACGCTCCGGCCGGGGTCGAGGAGAGCGGGCCCGACGCCGTTCTCGAGCCGGATCGCGAGCAGCCCGGCCACGATCGTCTCGCTCCGGCGATCGAGCTGCTCGTCGCCAGCGAAGACCTGGATTGCGTCGCCGTTCCGGCGGACCTCGAGGCTCGCCCCCTCCCGGAACAGCGACGCCGTTCCGTCGGGGCGCGTCGCGGTGAGCCGCACGGCTTCGTGCCGCTCGCGTACGGGCCGGCCGGTCGCGTCGGCGTCGAGCACGACGACCGTCGCGGTGTAGTCGAGCCGGACGCTCTCCGCGAAGGCGCTGGCGCTGCGGCCCTTCCATGAAGCGTCGGTGTCGCGGTTCGCCTGGAGCGTGAGCGCGTACGTGTCGCCCGCGCGAAGGCGCGGCGCGAGCACGGGCTGCTCGGCGAAGCACGGCGCAGCGCCGCCGAGCGTGCAGAGAGCGGCAGCCACGAGCGGTGCGAAGCGCGGGAGAAGCGTCGTCTTCACGTTCCTGCCTCCGTTTCGTCCCTGGATCGGAACGCCGAGACCCCGTCTTGAGCCTCGGGCGAAAGCGAGCGCGCTCACGCAAACGTCACGCTGCGGTCACGAGGTGCTCCCGTCCTGCCGGTATGTTGCGCCGCGTCTGGGACGCAAAGCGGCGCGATCACCGACACCGAACGTTGGCGCCCGCACCGATCACCGATTCCTCACCGGCTCCTCACGAGAGGGTCGAAGCGCCGATAGGATCGAATCCCCCGATGTCCCCCCGGTCTCGCGCGCACGCCGTCTTCCGCATCGTCGTCCTGCTGCTGGCCGCTGCGCTCTGCGGCGAGCGCGCGCAGGCGCAGGACGCCGGGAGCACCGAGGTGCTAGACGGCACGATCCAGGGCCGCATCTCCGACAACGAGACCAGCGCGCCGGTCGAAGGCGTGACGGTCACGGTGATCGGGCCGATCCTGCCCGACGAGGATCCGAAGCGGGTCGTGCGCAGCACGAATGCCGAAGGCCTCTTCGAGCTCCGCAACGTGCCCGCCGGCCGGTACGAGATCCTGTTCGAGCGGGACGGTTATCGCCCGTCGAAGCTGCCGGAGCTGGTGGTGGGCGCGGACCAGATCGTCCGCGCCGATCTGCGCATCCTGCCGAGACCCGAGGACGCGCCGGAGCCGGAGGTCGCCCCCGCCCCGACACCGGGGCCGGACGGCGCGCCGGGCCCTGCACCGGACGTCGAAGAGTTCGTCGTTCTCGCGCCGCCGCTGGCCGAGATCATGGCAGCCTCGCGCATGGACGCAGACGAGCTCATCAACACGCTCAGCGCGGAGGACTTCGCGAAGTTCGCGGCGAGCGACGTGGCCGATGCGCTGAAGTTCGTGCCCGGCGTGAACGTGGTCGAGGGCCAGTTCGCGATCATCCGCGGCCTCGAGGACCGCTACAACAGCACGCTCTACAACTTCGCTCCGGTGCCGAGCCCCGACCCGGACAGCCAGTCGGTGCAGCTCGACCTGTTTCCGGCCGAGATCGTCTCGAACCTCGTCGTCGCGAAGACCTTCGCGCCCGATCTGCCGAGCAACTCCTCCGGCGGCGCGATCGACATCATCACCCACGACTACCCCGAGGAGTTCGAGGTCAAGCTCTCGAGCGGCACGGGCTTCAACAGCCGGGCCTGGGACCGCTTCCTCGAGTTCGAGCGCAACTCGCCGGTCGGGATCGAAGAAGACGGCTGGGCCACGATCGAGCGCGAGTTCGGGCTCTCCCTGGGCGGCCGCAGGGATCTCCTCGACCGGGAGATACGCTTCAAGGGCGTGCTGAACCGCGAGATCGACTTCCAGACTGGCGAGGGAACGCAGGAGAAGAACGAGCCGATCACCTCAGCGTTCCGGCGCTTTCCTCCGCCGGGCCGGGTCACCCGCTCCGGCGATCTCTCGCTCGGCGAGCTCTCGCTGAGCGGCGGCAAGTTCGACTTCACCGAGAGCGACAAGGAAACCCAGAACACGGCATACGGCGGTCTCGGCTTCGACCTCGACAGCGAGGCGAACCACAAGATCGACGGCTCCTTCTTCTACACGAAGAAGAAGGAGGAGATCGTGCAGCTCCTCGAAAACGGGACGATCCCGGGCTTCGACTACAGCACGCTGGCGGGGCTCGGTCCGACGGATCCGGTGAACGCCAGCGACACCTTCGAAGAGTTCTCGACGCTGAGCTCCTGGATCGCCCACGACATCCGCGACATCTACAACGAGCCGATCAGCCGCGGCCCCGTGTGGTTCGCGAACTTCTCCGAGAGCTCGTCCTTCTCGACGGACCGCGACGTCTGGGTGGGGCAGATCAACGGCGATCATCGGGTCGCGCAGCTCGAGGGCCTGCACTTCAGCTGGGCGGGGAACAAGGCGAAGACCACCCAATCCGAGGAGGCGCTCGGATCGCGATTCTTCTACGAGCCCTTCGACCTCACCAGCGTGCCCGACACCTTCCCCGCCGCGGTCGAAGAGCTCGGCGCGGGCCAGTACTACGCCAACAGCGGCCTCTACACGAGCAGCAACGACATCACCGAGAACCAGTGGTTCGGCCGCTTCGACGTCGACTACGAGCGCGAGCTGATCGACGAGCTGACCTTCCGGTTCGGCAGCGGCTTCTGGTACGAGCGCGCGAAGCGCGACGTCGCGTCGAGCTTCCTGGAGAGCCCGACCGTGGACGGCCGCTCGGAGTTCGCCATCGAGGGCGGCGGCTCGCCCCAGGAGCTGGGAAGGATCGTCTTCGACGCGCTCGATCAGGACGAAGGCGCCCTCTCGGGCCTGCGCGACGCGACCAGCGAGGGCGATCGCAAGATCCGCTCCTACTACTTCGACGGCAAGGCGACGCTCTTCGACCGGGTCGATCTGCTCGGCGGCGTCCGCTTCGAGCGGATCCGGATCGTGTCGAACAACGACCCGTTCACCGGCGAGATCAATCCGGCCGACGGCTCACCGTCGATCTTCCCCTCGAAGTACGTGTTCTTCGATCGCCAGGACAATCCCGCGAACGGCGAGTTCGTCCCGACGCCGCTCCCGGAGAACTTCACGTTCAACGATCAGCTCCTGGGCATCGACGTCCCGGTCGATCCCGTGACGGGGCTCGTCGACCTGCTCGACCGGGAGTCCATCAGCGGCCTCGTGAACGGGCTGATCGATGAAGATCGGGTCTTCCCGTCGGCCGGCTTCACGATCCGCCCGCTCGAGGGCATGAACCTGCGTGGCGCGTTCTCCGAGACGGTGGCGCGGCCCTCGTTCCGCGAGCTCGGCTACTACGTGTCGGTCGAGCCCGCGACGGACGACCTCGTCGTCGGAAACCCGCAGCTCCAGCTCTCCGACGTGCGGAGCTGGGATCTGCGGGCGGAGTACGTGTGGGGCGACCTGGGCGACCTCGTCGCGGTGAGCGGGTTCCGCAAGCGGATCGAGACGCCGATCGAGAGCATCATCGTCCGCGATCAGGCCAACTTCGAGGCCACGTCGAACGCCTTCTACCGGACCTTCTTCAACAACCAGAACACCGGAAAGCTCTGGGGCATCGAGGCCGAGGCGCGCAAGGCGTTCGACTTCATCCCGCTCGACCCGCTGCAGTACCTCTCCCTCGGCGGGAACTTCACCTACATCTGGGCCAAGGTCGGGCGCTCCGAGGTCGAGATCCAGCGCGCAGCGCCGTTCTTCGGCGTCGCCGAGGGAGACGAGGAGCTGTTCGACGAGTTGGCGCCGACGCGGCGCCTCTTCAACCAGCCGAAGTGGATCGGCAGCGCCGACCTGAGCTTCGACCACCCCGACTGGGGCACGAAGGTCACGCTCTCGTTCTTCGCGATCAGCGATCTGCTCGACGCAGCGGGCAGCGTGTCGCTGCTCCCCGACGGCCAGGTCATCGCGTTCGTGCCGGACCGCTACGTCGACAGCTACTACTCGCTCGACCTGATCGCGAGCCAGACCTTCAGCCTGGGCTTCATGCCGGGCGATCTCACGCTGAAGCTCGACGCGAAGAATCTGACGGACAGCGTGCGCAGGCTGGTCTACGACAAGGAGCAGACGCGGAGCGAGATCGCGGAGCGCTCGATCCGGATGGGGCGCGACTACTCGTTCTCGCTCACGTACACGTTCCGCTTCTGAGCGCCGCCTCGCCGCGCCCGGGCTAGCTAGCGGGGCCGGCGCCAGGCGGGATCGAGCAGCGCGAGCAGCTCCAGGCTCTCCTCGGCCGTGATCTCCCCGGCCCCCAGCTCCTCGCCGGGCCGCTCCGCCGCGGAGGCGTCCGTCTCGACGCCGCGCGCCATCTCGCCCGCCGCGACGCGCAGCGCCGAAGCCCACGCGCGGAGCGTCGCCCGATCCTCGTCCCAGGCGTAGAAGCCGGAGCCTTCGGCCGCATAGCCCACGCCGTGACGACGTACCCGGTTCCGGAGCCCCATGGTTGGATCCTCTTCTTCCGGTTCGCGCCCCGCCTTGACCGCGATCTTGGGCGCTCCGGGTGACGATCGCGTGGGAGGAGGAAGTCGTTTCGGGGCGCATGCGCGATGCCCGCGACCTCATCCCTTCTGGCCAGACCCCACCTCCGATTGACGGGTTCCGACCCTCGTCGTACCGTCCCCCTCCGCATTCCATCCCCGGGGCCGTAGCTCAACTGGGAGAGCGCCGCGTTCGCAACGCGGAGGTTGGCGGTTCGATCCCGCTCGGCTCCACCACTCCTCTCACTGTCAGGCCCGGCGGTTCGATCCCGCTCGGCTCCACCACTCCTCTCACTGTCAGGCCCGGCGGTTCGATCCCGCTCGGCTCCACCACTCCTGCTTCCCATTCTCTCCCATCTCTCTTCGCTCGGCGCAGGAGTATCCTGGGTGCGTGGGGCCTCTCCCCGTCCAGGAGGCACTTCCATGGCGAAGAGCATCCAGCACCTGGTCGAGCGGCAGGTCGGCCGCTGGCACGCCCTCTCCCAGGCGGCGACGGTGGGCAAGCCCCTGCCCTGTATCGCGTTCTCCCGTCAGCCCGGGTCGGGCGCCGCGGACCTCGGGCGCCGCGTGGCCGAGCGCCTGGGCTGGGAATTCTTCGGGATCGAGATCCTCGACCGCATCGCGCGCGAGCACGGAATCGCGCCGCGCCTGCTCGAGGGCCTCGACGAGCGGGTGCGGAGCGCGATCGGGCGTCAGGTCGTCGACGCGATGGGTCATCCGGGCCTGACCGAGAGCGAGTACCTCCGCCACGTGATCCAGACCGTGACGACCCTGGGCGAGCGCGGCGGCTGCGTGCTCTTCGGCCGCGGTGCCCATCTCATCTTGTCGCCCGAGCGTACGCTGCGCGTCATGGTCGCGGCGCCGCGCGAGGTGCGGGCCGAGCGGCTGGCGAAGCGCCGGGGCGTGACGGCCGACGAGGGCTGGACGCTCCTCGCGGACGAGGAGACCGCCCGCGCCGACTTCTTCCGCCACCACTTCGGCCGCGACCCGAACGACCCGTCGCTCTTCGACCTCGCCCTCAACACCGGCACGCTGTCGCTGGACGCGGCCGTCGAGCTGGTGCTGGCGGCGCTCCGCGAGCGCTTTCCGGGCCACCGTCTCGCACCGACGTCGCCGAGCGCAGGCTGAGCCGGCGCGCGCGTCCGTCCCGGGCGCAATCCAGCATGGCCCCCGCGAGGCGCCCTCCATAGAATGCGTTTCCAGGATGGGACGAACGCGATGACCAGCGACGCGGGCTTTGCGGAGCGCAACCGCTTCGGTCGGGCGGGCCGGCTGCCGACCCCGACCCCGTTCCCCGTGGGCGACGTGAATGCCTACCTGGTCTTCCCCGAGGCGAAGGACGGCGAGCTCACGCTGATCGACACGGGCGTCAAGTCGCCCGAGGCCTTCGAGGCGCTGCAGCACGGCATCCGCGAGCACGGCTACGCCCTGGAGCAGATCACGCGGATCCTGCTGACGCACGCCCACATGGACCACTACGGCCAGGCGAAGCGGCTGCGCGACCTGACGGGCGCCGTGGTCCATGCCTCGGCGATCGAGGCCGAGAAGATGCGCCTCGGCCACACGCCGACGGGCGAGCGCAGCGAGCAGGTGCTCGCGGCCTTCCGGCGCTGGGGCGTGCCGGACGCGAACGCCAACCTCGACGGCGGCATGTCCGAGTTGGCGCGCAAGCTCCAGGACCCGATCGAGGTGGACGTGATCCTGAAGGAGGGCGACCGCGTCCGCTGCGGCGACTTCGAGCTCGAGGTGATCGAGACGCCCGGGCACTGCGAGCAGCACATCGTCTACTACGAGCGTCGGGCGCGGCAGCTCTTCGCGGGCGATCACCTGCTGCCCGACATCTCGCCGGTGCCCCTGCTGGTCTTCCCCAAGGCGGGCGAGGAGCGCCCGAAGAGCCTCGTGCGCTTCCTCGACTCGCTGCGCAAGGTCGAGGCCCTCGACTGCACGATCACCTTCCCCTCTCACGGCGACGTGATCCGCGACCACCGGGCGCTGATCGCGAGCTACCGGCTCCACGCCGGACGGCGCTCCCTCAAGCTCGAGCGCCTGCTCGACCCCGGGCCCGCGACGCCCTTCGAGCTCGCGCAGCGGATGTTCCCGAAGGCCTACGAGATGCAGCTCGTGCTGGTGCTGTCCGAGGTGATCGGGCATCTCGACCTGCTCGAGGAGCAGGGCCGGGTGGTGATCGAGGAGCGCGCCGGCGTCGAGCACGCACGGCTCGCCGAGGAGGCCGCATGACGATCGCGAAGGTGAACGAGCTGATCGGCTCGTCGCCGGATGGCTTCGAGCAGGCCGCGCGCCTGGTGATCGCACGCGCGAGCCGCACGGTCTGCGGAATCACCGGCATCGAGGTGGTGGAGAAGCGCGTGAAGGTGCTGGACGACGGCATCGCCGAGTACCGCGTCCGGCTGCGCCTCTCCTTCGACATGGCCCCCGACACACTGCTCCACTGGTAGGAGAGAAGAGATGGCGATCGCATCGGTCTCCACCATCACCGCCGCCTCGCCGGTGGGCTGGCAGGACGCGATCGAGCGTGGCTTCGAGCGCGCCCGTCGCACGCTGCGGAACATCACCGGGCTCGAGGTCGTGGACGAGCGCGCCCGGGTCGAGGACGGGAAGATCGTCGAGTTCCTCGTGACCCTTCGCGTCGTCTTCATCCTCGACGAGACCGGCCGGTAGCGAAGGGCACGACTTGGCGGCGCTCCGCATCCCGGCCGTCGTCGCTGCGGGCGACCGTGGCGCCGCGAAGGCTGTCTACGGCGAGAGCAAGGTCTACCTAGAGGTGGGCGGTCGCCCGCTCGTGAGCCACGTCGTGCTAGCGCTGCAGGAAGTTCCCGAAGTCTCCGAGGTCTACGTGATCGGCGACGCCGAGCGCCTGGAGAAGGTGCTCGCCGAGCCTTCGCTCCGCGCCGCGCTTCGGAAGCCGCTCCACGTGATCCCGCAGCTCCGGAACCTCTACGAGAACGCGTGGCAGGCGTACCGGCGCGTGCTCCCCGGCGCCGGGAGCGAGGGCCGCGATCCCGCGAGCGAGAGCGACCTCGACTTCTGGGCGCTCTATCTCTCGGGCGACATCCCGTTCGCGACGCCGCAGGAGATCTCGGACTTCGTCCACCGGACGCTCGCGACGGGCGCCGACTACGGCCTCGGTCTCGTGACCGAGGAGTCGATGCGAGATTTCCTGCCCGCCGCGCCCGGCGAGCCGGGCATCCACATGGCCTGCTTCAATCTGCGCGAGGGACGCTTCCGCCAGAGCAACCTGCACTTCGTGAAGGTCGGGCGCTTGCAGAATCGCCACTACATCGAGGACATGTACGAGCACCGCTACCAGCGGGAGCTGTGGCCGATCGTGGCGCTCGCCTGGCAGCTCCTGTGGAGCGAGCGCGGCGGCGTCTCCGTCGTCTTCTTCTACGGCCTGATGCATCTGGCCGCGGTGGCGGATCGCTGGGGCCTGCGCCGGGTCGCGGACTTCGTGCGCCGCGCGATCCCGATCGCGCGGGTCGAGCGCGCGATCAGCGGCCTGCTCGGCACGCGCTTCCGCTTCGTCGCGACCGACGTCGGCGGCTGCGCCGTGGACATCGACAACGAGGCGGATCTCGACGCCGCGCGCGCCGGCTTCGCGCGCTGGCGCGCGCTGCAGGAAGAGCGTGCGCGGCGGCTCGGCGCCGGCGCGCCGCCGCAGCGCGCGACCGGGGAGGACCCGTGAGCGACGCCGTCACCGCCGTGCGACGCGGCGCGGGCCTCTTCGTGCGCGAAGGGCGCGGCCTGATCGTCGTCCGGGGCGGCGACCGCGTGCGCTGGCTGAACGGCATGATCACGAACGACGTCGCGACGCTCGCGCCGGGCCCCGAACGCTCGGGCTGTCACGCGCTGCTGCTGACGCCGATCGGCCGCATCGTCGCGGAGCTGCACGTCCTGCTGCGGCCGGATGCGTTCTGGCTCGAGACCGAGCGCGAGGCGGTCGCGCCCGCGCGCGCGCGCCTCGAGAAGCTCCTGATCGCCGACGACGTGACGCTCGCCGACGAGAGCGACCGCTTCGCACGCCTCGGCATCGAGGGGCCGCGCGCCGTCGAGATCGTCGCCGCCGCGGCCGACGACGGCTCGGGGCTCGCGGGCCTCGCGTCCGATGCCTGCGCGGACCTGCGCGCGGCGGGCGCCGACGTCGTGGCCTTCGCCTCCGGCTGGAGCGGCGAGCCGGCGCTGCAGCTCCTCGTGCCACGCGAAGCGGAAGCGGCGGTGCGTCAGGCGCTCGCGGCGGCGGGGACGGGGCGAGAGCTCGTCGAGGCCGACGCGAGCGTGCTCGAGACGCTGCGCATCGAGGCCGGCGTGCCGCGCTTCGGCGCGGAGCTCTCGGAGGAGGTGCTGCCGCCCGAGGCGCGCCTCGATCGCGCGATCTCCTACACCAAGGGCTGCTACACGGGGCAGGAGATCATCGCGCGCATGCGCTCGCGCGGGAACGTGAGCCACCTGCTGGTCGGGCTCGCCTTCGATGGGCCGCCGCTCCCGGCCAGGGGGGACGCGATCACCGCCGACGGCCGCGCGATCGGCGAGGTGACGAGCGCGGCGCTGTCGCCGGCCGCCGGCGCGATCGCCCTCGGCTTCGTGCGGCGCGGGCACGACGCGCCCGGGACGCGCGTCGAGCTGGCCGGTCGTGGCGCCGAGGTGCGCGCCCTGCCCTTCGTCGCGCCCGGCGCGGCGCGGCCCGGCGCGTGACGGGCGTCCTCGTCGTCTTCGCCAAGGAGCCGCGTGCCGGCCACGTGAAGACGCGCATGACGCCGCCCCTCGCGCCGGAGGAGGCGGCCAGCCTCTACGGCTGCCTGCTCGACGACGTGCTCGAGACCATGGCGCATGCGGCGCCGGCGGCCGGCCTCGAGCCGGTCCTCGCGTTGCATCCCGCCGAGAGCGTGACGAGCTTCGCGCGGCGCGTGCCGAAGGCGTTCCGTGTGATCGCGCAGCGCGGCCGCGATCTGGCCGAGCGCATGGCGTGGGCGGTGGCGGAGGTCGGCGCCTCCGGCGCGACCCCGATCCTGCTCCGTGGCAGCGACAGCCCTACGCTCGACGGCGACACCCTGGGCGCCGCGCTCGAGGCCCTGCGCGAGGCGGACCTCGTCGTCGCCCCCGACCTCGACGGCGGGTACAGCCTGGTCGGGCTCCGCACGCCCGCGAGCGGCGTCTTTGCACACGCGATGAGCACTCCGTCCGTGCTCGACGACACGCTCGCCCGCGCGACCGAGCTCGGTCTCAGCGCGCGCCGTCTCGCGCCGCTCTTCGACCTCGACACCGTGCAGGATCTCGCCGCCCTGCGCGCAGCGCGGCGCGACCGCGCCGCGCTGCCGTGCCCGCGCACGCTCGCCTTTCTCGACGAGCACGATCTCTGGCGTCATCTCGATTCGCCCACTCGGGCGCGCACGGACACGCTGCCCAGATCCTGAGCATCCCGTGGCCAACCCCGAGGCAGATCGCTAAAGGCAGGCGCTGCGCACGCCGTAACGCAGCCTTCGAGACGGCATGCGATTTGCGATGGTCGCTGCCCCGAAGACCGATGGACCCATGGGTCTTCGGAGAGGCAACGGAGGGGACGCGGTAAGCGTGGGGGAGATCCTACGGCTTGACGCTTTCGTGAGGAGCGCCGCGAGCCATTGCCTCGATTGGCAGCAACGGTTAACAAGCGACCCAGGGGGGTATCTCTATGCGTTCTCGATTGAAGGGACTCGTGTGTGCTGCGGCCGGCGCGTTGCTCGTGCCGCAGCTCGCGTTGGCCGAAGACGCCGCCGTGCAGCAGCAGCTCCAGCAGATGCAGGAGCGGATGGGCCAGCTCGAGGATCGCCTCCAGGCGACGACCGATCAGCTCGAGGCGACCCAGAAGAAGAGCGAGGAGCAGCAGGCGCTGATCGAGAAGTCCGGCCTCGCGGACGGAACGGGCGCCTCGGGCCTCGCGGCGTTCCTCGAGACGCTGACCATCGGCGGCCACCTGAGCACGCAGTACAACTACAACTTCAACCGGCCGGACGGCTTCAGCCCGCTCGTGAACGCGAACGGCCTGCGGGCGTTCGACCGCGACGCGAACGGCTTCTCGGTCGACCAGTTCAACCTGGACCTGTCGCGCGACATCAGCCCCGAGCAGCGCGCGGGCTTCGTGGCGTCGATCTACATGGGCAAGACCGCCCGGATCCTGAACCAGATCATCGACGGCTGCGAGGTCAACGGCCTCGGCTTCACGACCACGCCCGTGCCCGACGGCCTCGGCGGCACGGTCGACGCGGTCACCGACGTCGGGCTCAGCACGGACTGCAACAGCGGCGACGGGAACAACATCCACCTGTCGAACGCGTACGTGCAGTACCTGATCCCGGGCACCGACATCAAGGCGCAGATGGGTCTGTGGCAGACCTTCATCGGCGCCGAGGTGATCGACGCCAACGGCAACTACAACATCTCGCGCAGCCTGCTGTTCACGAACGCGATTCCGTTCGAGCACCTCGGCCTGCTGTTCTCGAAGAAGTACGAGAGCGGCATCGACTGGGCGATCGGCCTGGTCAACGGCTGGGATCCGAGCAACGGCGCGGACATCAACAAGTCGAAGGGCACGCTGGGCCGCATCGGGTACGCGCAGGACATCTGGGCGATCGGCCTGAACGGCTACTACGGCATGGAGCAGGTCGCGAACGAGGAGAACAACCGCACGCTGTTCGACCTCGTCTTCAACCTGAACCCGACCGACAGCTTCTCGATGTACTTCAATGCGGACTACGGCATGGAGCAGTTCGACTCGGGCGGTCAGGATCGCTGGTACGGCTTCGCGCTCGCGGGCCGCTACGCGATCACCGAGCGCCTCGGGGCGAGCCTCCGCGGCGAATGGATGAAGGACCGCAAGAGCCTGTTCTTCAATCCTGAGTTCCAGCAGCCGGTGATCGGCGAGGGCAGCCAGATCTGGGAGCTCACCACGACGCTCGACTACGCCCTCACGGACAACCTCAAGGCTCGCGCGGAGTTCCGCTACGACCACGCGAACCTGAAGGGCACGTCGAACAACGGCGTGTTCGTGAGCCAGCAGAAGCCGGGCATCGCCCGGCCGCGCCAGGCCAACCAGCAGACGGTGGCCGGCGAGCTGATCTACACGTTCTGATGAATGGGACGGCCGCGGGCCTTCGGGCTCGCGGCCGTCCAGGCCTCGAAAAGGGAAGGGCGCGTCGTCGGAAGACGGCGCGCCCTTCTTGCTTTGGGTGCTGCTCGATGCGGTCGCTCGTGGGTGCCTGGCGGGAAGGAAGCGTGCGCGTGCGCCGTGCGGCGCGCGCGAGTCAGCGTGGTATCGGCGACGGCGCCGCGCCGGGCGAGGCGGGCAGCCCCCACGACGGCCGGATGCCGAGCCGCTCCATCTTCGAGTAGAGCGTGCGGCGTCCGATGCCGAGCGAGCGCGCGGCCGCGGAGCGGTTGCCCCGGTGCTCGTGCAGTGCGGCCGCGATGCGCCAGGCCTCCGCCAGCTCGACCCAATGGCGGAGCTTGAGCTTCGTCGGCGTGCTCGAGGCCGAGCGCCGGTAGAGGTCCTCGAAGAGCGCGGCGAGCTCGGGCTCGCCCGCGCCGCCTTTTCCGTGTCGAAGCATCTCGCCTTCCATGCTCCCCCTGCTCTGCAAGGGCCGTTCCGCCGTCGAAGCGCGCTGAGCGCGCTTCGCGCGGATTCGAGGCCGGGTTGCCGCCTGCGTCCTCGGCAGCGGCTGCAAGGGAAACCGGCAGCCCAGCAGTGTCGCTCGACGAAGAAGCGGCCCGATCGATCTCATCTGGGCTGATTCCAGCACGCGCTTTCGACGGCACGCCCGTTGCTATGTGCGAGGAGCGGACCCTTGGGAACCATGAGGAGAGCCCATGAAGACCTGGATGCGAATCGGGCTGATCGTCCTTGCCGGCTCGTTGCTGGCGGGATCGGCCCTGGCAGATGAAGTCGTCACCGAGGTGGTGACGGAAACCGTCGAGGCAGCTGCGGCTGCGGCGCCGGCCGTGCTCACGCAGGAGCAGCTCGACAGCTTGATCTCGAGCAGCAGCGCGATGCGCATCGGCATCGACACCGTCTGGGTGCTGGTCGCGGCGATGCTGGTGTTCTTCATGAACGCCGGCTTCGCCCTGGTCGAGAGCGGCCTCGCCCAGGCGAAGAACACGGTCAACATCCTCGCCAAGAACTTCATCGTGTTCGCCGCGTCCACGCTCTCGTTCTGGGCGATCGGATGGGGCCTGATGTTCGGGGACGGGAACTCGTTCATGGGCACGCAGGGCCTGTTCTTCGTGTCGGGCGCCGACAACTCCCCCGCCCTCGGCGAAGCCTACGCGGCGATGAATCCGTTCTCGAAGACGCTCTACGAGGGCGTCTACAGCGCCATCAACTGGACCCCCGTGCCGCTCTGGGCGAAGTTCTTCTTCCAGCTCGTGTTCGCGGGCACCGCGGCCACGATCGTCTCGGGTGCCGTGGCCGAGCGCATCAAGTTCGGCTCGTTCCTGCTGTTCAGCTTCCTGCTCGTCGCGTTCGTGTACCCGATCACCGGCCACTGGATCTGGGGCGGCGGACTCCTCGGCGCGAACAACTTCCGCGACTTCGCGGGCTCGACGGTCGTGCACTCGGTCGGCGGCTGGGCGGCGCTCGCGGGCGTGATCGCCCTCGGGCCGCGGCTCGGCAAGTACGGCAAGGACGGCCGCGTGAACCCGATCCCGGGCCACAGCATGACGTCGGCGGCGCTCGGCGTGTTCATCCTCTGGCTCGGCTGGTTCGGGTTCAACCCGGGCTCGACGATGGCTGCGATGGACGGCACGGCGATCAGCCACGTGCTGGTGAACACCAACATCGCCGCGGCGACAGGAGCCCTCGGCGCCACGGCGGCGGCGTGGATCCTGCTCGGCAAGCCCGACCTGTCGATGATCCTGAACGGCTGCCTCGCGGGCCTGGTCGCCGTCACCGCGCCCTGCGCCTTCGTGACGATCCCGTCGGGCGCGCTGATCGGTCTGATCGGCGGCGTGCTCGTCGTGCTCGGCGTGCTGGCCTTCGACAAGCTGAAGCTCGACGACCCGGTCGGCGCGCTGGCCGTCCACCTGATGAACGGCGTCTGGGGAACGCTCGCGCTCGGCATCTTCTATGACAACGACGTCGCGACGTCGATCGCGGCGCTCGCGACGGGCCTCACGCCGATGCAGCAGTTCCTGGTGCAGCTCAAGGGCGTGGTCTACGTCGGGGCGTTCGCGCTGCCGGTATCGCTGGCCTTCTGGTACGCGATCAAGTTCACGCTGGGCATCCGCGTGGCGCCCGAGGAGGAGCTCGAGGGTCTCGACCTCGGCGAGCACGGCATGTCGGCCTATCCCGACTTCGCGGTGCACGACACCACACTGCACGGGATCGCGAAGCGCGGCGCGGTCGCCGAGAGCGCGGTCGCCGCCAAGACGGCGCCGGTTCGTGCATAGGGAGCGCGGCGCCCGCGCGGGCGCCGCAAGGAGAAAGCCATGATCAAGGTGGAAGCGATCATCAAGCCCTTCAAGCTCGACGAGGTGAAGGAGGCTCTCAGCGCGATCGGCGTCGCAGGCCTCACGATCACCGAGGTTCGGGGCTACGGGCGGCAGAAGGGGCACACGGAGCTCTACCGCGGGGCGGAGTACGTGGTCGACCTGGTGCCGAAGGTGAAGGTCGAGACGGTCGTCCCGGACGACCTGGTGGAGAAGGTGGTCTCGATCGTGAAGGACACGGCCAAGACCGGACGGATCGGGGACGGAAAGATCTTCCTGACGAAGATCGAGGACGCAGTGCGCATCCGCACCAACGAGCACGGAGAGGCCGCCCTCCTCTGAGCCGGCGTCCGCCGGGGGGTGAGGGCCAGGATGGTCGGCGGGTGCCCAGGGAGCGGGCA